>SDBU01000016.1_pt1 | contig 240991 bp, 217 predicted proteins | sample 2277071 | NCBI WGS metagenome assembly SDBU01 (sample SAMN10397929, study PRJNA504765) | marine sediment metagenome | isolation source: marine sediment core GS08_GC12, 126 cmbsf | place: Arctic Ocean: Gakkel Ridge, Loki's castle | collected 2008
GGCTGCGTCGTATGATGATTGGTAGTGCATGAGTCATGTGAATCAGTCGGTCTGGTCACATTACTTTGTATTACTTCATCGACTTTTCACACAGAGCCGCTCATTAACAAACTGAAATATGTGTTCCCACCACCGTAGTAAAATAGACTTTGCTGGAACATCAAGGGGCCAAAACAAAGAACGAGCCAGAATATTGCACTCAATATTTTTTCTCGGCTTAAATTGAGTTTAGGATATGCTTCAATTTCGCTCATAGAGTAACAATGTAATTCAGATGGGCTACCTATTATGACAGCTTGTCGTTGAACTAATGGAAGAATAATGAATACGCCTATGACAAGTGTGGTATATTGTCCAATTCTCAGCAGAAACGCCCAGAAACTATAATCCCAGGAAAATACTGGTGAATACATGCTCATCATAAAGTATTGGAATACACTAAATACTAGAAAATAAATCGCTATTGCGGTACCCAATCCGCGTTTCCAATAGGATTTGTTTACTGGAGCTCGTGATAGCTTGTAGCTGTAATGTATACCTGGAAGTGCAATAAGAATCCCAACAAAGAAATTACGAATAACTGTGCTAAGAATCAAAATCAATGTGGAAACGTCTGATGCCCAAACAGAATAGCTTTCTAATGGTGTGAATAGCAATCCACTTGTTGGGAGAATAATTAACTGTAGTAGATTCGTTCCAGTGACACTCAAAGGAAATATCATGACAAATAGAAATTTCAGCAGTAGATTTGCCCATTCTGGAAGTCCATTAATTGTCTTTGACATTTTCCCCACGAATTTGATATATTTGAGCCCTAATAAAAATGTCCAACTAAGAAATCATGTACAAGTCAAAGCACACCATTTCGCACCATTCAAATACTAGTATTCTCTTCACGCAATGTTAAGAGGAATCAATGTGCAGCCTGACTTCTTTGTTGACCCTATTCAGTATCTCCAATTCCACTGGGAAATTATCTTCCCTTTTGTTATGGTTCTAGTTTGGCTAATTATCACTGGTCTGATTTACATAATAGCTACAACACTAGCAAAAAGGTCACTGAAATCAATTGGGATGGGAATTGAAGCGGCATCAGGCATTGTCTTGATCCTACGACTGATATTCTTCATTATTGCTGTAACAGTTATAATAAGTGCATTTGAAACAAGCCTGGCGACAATACTATCCCTTGGTGCTATTTTTGGAACTGCTCTTGGGCTTGCATTCTCTCAGGCATTAGGAAATATCGTGAGCGGATTATATGTAGTAGCAGCTAGACCGTTTAGAGTTGGAGATTATGTTAGAATTGGAACTGTTGAAGGTATTGTCAAGGAAATCACCTTGAATTATACAAGGGTCCTTCTTGCAGATGAAACCCATCAACTGGTGCCAAACAACAAGGTTGTAGGGAGTCAAGTCACCAACTACCGGATTGAAGATCTTCCAGGACTTATTGAGGATAAGGAAGAAGAAAGAGTTGAAGCTGTAGAAGAGCGAAAAAGTCGACGATACATTCGTTCCATGGACAATGCGCTTAACAAACTCAAAGACCTCGCAACTGATGAGGATTACTATAGATATACATTCGATCTCACAATTCATATGAGCTTCAATCATAGTAAGATGATGAAACATTTTGATAAAGTTTGTGCAAAATGGGCGACTATCTTCCTCGCACAGCCAACGTACTTAATCTGGGCAAAAGCGAGTGCCGCACTGACATATAGATTTACCATCATTGTTGGAAACCCCATGATGATTATCGAAAGAAATTCGGAATTCATGGAAGACCTTCTGCAACTCTGGATTGAGATGGATGGAAAGTGAGGTTCACTCTGAGTATCGCTTCTCAAGATTTTCAAACCAGGGGGCAACATCAACATTGTCAACTTTATCAGAAGAAGGAAGATACGGTTTTATATCAATCAGGGGAGTTCCATCATTCGCATCCATATGGTCAATGTAAATTCGTCCTTTCTCTTTATCTAAACTCAGGACCTTAACAATCGTGTGACCAATCGGGTTGGGTCTTGCAGGAGAACGGCATGAGAAAACACCAGAGGGATCTGGACCCTTATTTTTAGGAGGATTAGATAAAATGGTTTTACGGATATCAGGTGTGTCTTTACCGTCAATCCACCATAGTACAATTGCATGAGAAAACAAGTCAAGATGTGTAGTAGCATCCCAGAATTCAGGGTTGATTTCAAGGTAGATTTTGGAATCTTTTTTCTGAACTGTACCAATTGGATTGATTGTATAGGTCATTCATTACACCTGCAATATCTATTGATGTATAAGACAAAACAAATTAATCCAGCTATCTGTACTAAGAAACATAGAGGTCTGATACTTTTGGTCGAGAAGGAAGTTTCTGCATCACGTACAATTATGACCCAGACAGTATTCCCGAATGATGTGAATAATAATGATACGTTATATGGAGGTAGACTTCTAGATTGGATAGATATGCTAGGTGGCATCGTTGCAAAGAAGCATAGCAGAAGTCCAATAGTGACCGTATCAATCGATTCACTGAACTTTCTTAGTCCCATCAATCAAAGAGATATTGTTACACTTGAAGCGTGGATTAACTTTGTTGGAAAAACCTCTATGGAAATTGAAGTTCGAGTAACATCAGAGAATCCCTTTACTGCAGAAACCTCAAAGAACTGCAGAGCTTTTCTGACCTATGTTGCAATGGATGAACATGGGAAACCAAAGGTAGTCCCTCAACTAATACTCTCTACTCAAGAAGAGAAAGAACGTTTTGAAAAAGCCAAGGAACGAAGAGCTGAACGGCTTCGTCGAAGAGACCTCACAGCAACAGAGTGGTAGGTTTCAATGACTTAATCCCAAATCGCTTTTCGAACTTTGTCTTTCTCAGTATCATCCAAGCTTCCAAATCCCGATAGCTTGTCTTCTGGAATTCCCCAGATATCATCAGCTATGCACTCAAAGTGATGCCATTTGTAATTTAGATGATCTTGGAAGTAAGTTGGCTCTCCTAATCGCAATAGATCCTTTTCGATTTTGTGTCCACAAGTCTTACAAATTGAGCGACTTGATTTTGCAGGTTCGATTTTCCAATCATCTTGTGGGTTGAATTTCTTTTTCCCAGCTGTTTTTAGGTTCATCAAGAATTCCTCGGGATCACTCCCAACAAGCTCAGGAGTAAGTCGAATCTTGAATTTATCATAATCAGAAGCTTTGTATGAAACATCAACACTTCTGTTCTTGAATGCTTTATCGAATGATGTACCTTGAGGATACTCGTTTTGGCTTCTCATGTATTCGACTAGTTGTTTAGCAAGTATTTTGCTTGCTGCTCTCTTATCTGTTAGACTAACTACACCATCGCTCTTTGCAATGGCATAATCGGTGTTAGTTATCTTAACGTCGTTATCCAAAGTTTCTTGCTTCTTAGTTAGAACTATCGATCCAACAGGAACTTTCCCAGTGACTTTGTACATATCAAAAGTTTCTGGAGTAATATAATAAGCCCAGTCATGACGGAATTCAATCCATCCAGTCATATCTCATGCACCTCAAATAATAGATGCTAATTTCAATATATAAACACTCACAAGAACGCCCCATTTACACTTCTCAAAGCATTAAAAGGTCAGATTGCAATGAAGAGGTCAAGGTGTCAATATTGAAGTCAATCACAATTGGAACAGCAAAGAGCGAACCGGGTAAACTAACCTATGGATTCATAGATGTCATGGAATTACCTACAGGTACAACCGATAGAATACCAGTCATGATTGCGCAAGGAAAAGAAGAAGGTCCCACATTCTTTCTGACTGCAAACATTCACGGTAACGAACTTACTGGAGTAGCAGTAGTTCATGATGTAGTAAACGATGAACTCACTAAGGAGTTGAAGGGAACAGTTGTAGCAATTCCGACATTGAATCCGACAGCTCTTCGATTGTACCAGAGATATCCTGAATATCAGGATGAAGACCCGAATCGTCAATTTCCAGAGGGGCGCTTCGCAAAACCTGATGAAGATGATGAGGATAAGAAATTCCTAAAGCCATACGAACAGGTTGCTAAAATTCTTTATTCGATTATTGAGAAATATGCGGATTATCATTTAGATTTTCATAACCATTCACTGAGGTCTGTACCGTATTCGATTATAGATCGTGTCTTCTATGAAAATGAAGATGAAATTGAAGAAGCAAAGAAACTAGCTGAACAACAACTAGGAATGATAGAAGCTTTTGGTGCTGGTGCAATGATAACTGCAGACTTTCCACCAAAGAAGTATATCAACTTGAAATATCATCGTTCATTTTCTGGTGCAATTTTGAATACTCTGAGAATTCCTGCATTCACCGTAGAGTTGGGAGCTAACAGTGTCCTATATCCTGAGATCGTCGCAGGTTCTGTAAAAGCAACTCGCAATGTACTCAGATGGGCTAAAATGTTGAACTCACCAAGGGAAGAGATTACAGAGTACACAGTTCCTATCCCTGAATATCGGCTAAGACGAATCGAACATCCTCGTTCAATACATTCAGGTATAATTCGACTACTTGTTGGTCCGGGTGAGAAGGTGAAAAAAGGTCAAGCAATTGCATCTATTACAGATATCCATGGAAGACCTCTTGGTGAAGGTGTAATCAAAACAGAGCATGATGGCTACATGATCGCTCTTCGAGACAAGATGACAATCTACTCACAACAAGGTGTGGCTGAGATGGGAATCAAAGATAAGGATGATATCCTAGCGCCAATGCCTCCCAAGAAATGAAGCTAACCTCCAGACATTAGTATCATCTTGGAAATAGCCGCACGAAGATCATCTTCTGAGAGGAAACCTGAGAGCTGGTCCTTTCTCATTTGGATAGTGGGTAATGCTGGAAGGTCCTCCTCAGCAATCTTTGAATCAGGGTCATCAACATTGACGATTTGAATCGCTGTAGTTCCTATACCAAACTCATTGAGTACAGTTTCTAGAGACGCAAGTACTGGACCACAGAAAATGCAGTGTTCAGATTTATAGTATACTATTGGTGGGATTTGAAGTATCTCTTTCCAAGTTGGGAGTAAGATTACAAATTTACTTCCTTGAGATGAATCTCCTGTTGTTCGGTCTTCTACCCAAATCCGACCGCCCAAGTCTGAGATATAACGGTCAACAACAGTAAGACCGAGACCCTTGCCTTCAAGTCTATCATCTGCACTTCCGTTTCTTCTGAATATCTGTGACTTTTGATCATCAGGAATACCAGGACTTCTATCTAGAAATTCAATACGAAGCATATCATCAGCTTCAGTCATTTCTGCATTGATTTCTATATTGACTATATCATCAGTATCGGACCGCGCACTATAATGAATGATATTGAAGAATATGTACCACATGAACGCATGACCATTCACTTCAAAGGTCAAATCGGATAAATTCGATTTCACTTCTATGGTCTTCCATTCGAAATCTCTAGTCGCCTCTCGTATTGCCTTATTGAAATGAGGAAGTATCTTTGTTTTAGTTTTCACAGGAGGCTCATGATGAAGCGACATCAATACGCCCATATTTGCAATCATTCTTGCTGCACTTCTAAGGCTCCAAGCTGTTTCACTTAGTAAGCCCTTAAGACGCTCGGGAAGGTCCAATGATATGTTAAGGTCCTCTAGAGCAAATAGAGCATTCATATTAGTCATATTTAGTTCACTTGTCATGACTTCCATGTACAGATTTGCTCGCTCACTCTCGGCTCGAAGTTTTTGCTCCATGGTACGTCGGTTTGTAATATCCACAGCTGTGAATCCAATGCTCACAGGTTGCTCAGGTCCAGACGTTAATGCTCTAGATGATGCGCTTATCCAGAGTGTTTTTTCTTTTCCACAAAACATCTCCATCTCAAGACCTTTGACACTCTTACCACGCAAGACTTCTCTAACAATTTCAGCCGCTGGGTCGTAACCCGGTTTGGGTTCAGGAAGGAAGTTAGAGATTGGCTTGCCAATTATCTCCTCAGCATCACAACCTAGAAGCTCCTCAGCGGCTTCATTGACCTGTTCTATCTCGCCATCCCTGCTGAGTGTGAAATAGGCTACTGGAGACATATCATAGAGAGTAGCAAATCTGTTTTCAGCCTCTGTCACAGCAGTTTCAAGAGCAATTTGTGTTGATACATTTCTTACGCAAGCAAGAACTGCTGGCACTCCATCAAATGAAACCGTAGTAGGTTTAATTTCCACATGGACTGTTTGACCATTTTTCGAAATGAAGCGTGTAGAAAATTGTGATGTTGCTTCACCAGAGAGAAGTTTTTCCAAGAGATCACTATCTCTCTTTCGGGATAGTGGATCAACAATGTCTTCTAATGCGATATCAATGACATCCTTAATTGGGTAATCCAGCATATCAGAAAACACCTTGTTTGCCATCACGATATCTTCATCCTGAAGGACAATCAGTCCATCGTGAACAACATCCATTATTTTCTGAATCCACTGAGTATCGTGTGTTGCATCAGACATTGTCAAAGCCTCGATTACTTTCAGGTACATGATTATTGATAAAGCAATTTAGCATCATTTGGCATGTCAATGACTACTGCAACGGTTTAGCTTCGTTAGAATTCTTAGGAATCTTAACGAACATAAGAATCACAAAAAGCAATACAGAACTAGCAAGCATGGTAATGCCAGCTACACTATAGACAAAACGAAGACTACCAGTAATATCCCAAATCATTACTCCAACAAACTGGGCGACCATTCCGATAATCATCATCAATACTTGGTATGTTCCCAAAGCGCGACCCTTGGTTTCCTCAGATACAACAAGTACAATGAGACTTCCCTCAGCCCCAATATACAGTACAAATGGGATTGCCCATAAGAAGTTGACCAGGTACATCATCAATGCACCAGATCCAAGACTAAACCATAGGAAGATGATCCCGGTTCCAAGGGTGCCAGCTATTAGTGTTGCCTTCAGATTTCTATCGGCGAGAATACTAGCTGGGTACATGATTATTGCAGCCACCATCGAAAATAGGCTCCATGTCAATCCATATGTGATTCGATCGACTCCCCAAGGCCCAACACAGAGGTTTCCTAGTAATGGGATTGCCATCATCCAGGCGAATGAGAATCCAATCATACCTACTACAAGTAGCCAAAATGAACGACCTAGATTTCGAAATGCAATCTTTGGGCCTGTTCGTGCTTTCTTAATAATTTCAGAACCCAGTGACTCTCTGAGTAGAACCAGCGCGGATACAAATGTGAGAACGGCTAGAAATGCTCCGATCAGATGAAGGTCACTTGAGTGATATCCTAGACTGAAGAGAAGGGTTCCTGCTAGAGGTCCTAGTCCATCTACAAACCAGAGTGGCATCATCACCATCATCAAACGTCTTGCAGGTTTTAATCCGTCATCAGCAGCGATTTCATCTGCAGGAATAGCTCGCGACATTAATCTGGATGTGCTCATTCCGAACCAAACTAATCCATATTGTATTGGGATGAAAGGCCAAATAGGGAAATAAGACAGAGTAAAAAGACCAATTGCTATAGGGATGAAGCCCAGAGCAATAGTTTTTTTCCGACCTATAAAATCTGCGAGGTATCCAGAGAAGATACTAGCAATTAGACCAGTGAAAGTTGCACTAGAAAATATCACTCCCATTTGCCAAGGGTCAAGGAAACCCTCAAGGAAGATAGAAAACTCCCATTTCCAAAGCGCTGTTGAAAATTGAGCAATGGCAAGAACAGCAGCTAATCTCCAGAGATTGGAGCTGAGACCAAGGAAACCGGGTTTGGAGTTATTATCAACCCTAGCTTTGTTCGGTTTTTCTGGATCATACCCGTCTTCCATGGAGTGGCCTCAAGTTTGAGAGTGTCAGTAAAATCCTGCTTATGTTACTGTCGATTGTGACCATCGACAATAGCACTGAATGGATAACAATAAACGTAGCTTTGTACCGCACTCATTCTGAATTCGTGAGTGGATGCATAGACTTGACCGAAACTAGTATTCAAGAAATATACAACCGAATTTCACAGATAAAATCTGCTGGTGTTATCGAACGATACGGGTTCAACGAGTTCCTGACTTTTGCCAGGGAAGTTCGAGAAAAAGTAAGTGATGATGTCTGGTTAGAAGTTGGTTGGGATATCTTGGAAGGAATGGGATTAGAGGAACTTTATGGATGTGACTATGACATTCTAGAAGCCTTGGAACACATCCCATTAGAATCAGATCTTGTGGATATTCAGAGTTTTCTCCGTCACACTCTTGTCGAAACTTTGCTCGAGCAATTCGAATCTGGAGGTACAACTGTATTTCTGGATATCGAGAAGATGGTTGAAACCCCAGCCGCAGTACTCATTCCAAAAATTGTTGAACTTCGAAAGAAGGAGATTGAGAATACAGTGATTCCAATCATTGGAAAGAAGCTCGCAATCTATGATGTATATATGAATGAGATAGGAATGACAACAGACCCTAGGAATTCAGTACATCTTGACGATCTTTGGATGACTGCCTATGGTTCTCAAGTCCTACTAATACTAGGTCTTGGATTGAGGACAGATTTAGATGGAATAAGAAAGATCGATGTGGTCATGGAAAGAATAGGATTGAATCTAGCAACAAAGATTGTCACAAAACCAATTGTCAATCCTAAGTCGCAAATGTCCAGTACAATGCGCTCTCTCCTCATGAAACGAGCGATGAGCAAGCCTAAGAAAAAATCTCGAAATTAGAGATTATTCTATGATGAGTTCTGAAAGCTCGCGCGGATATTTTGTAGTCACTTCGATACCATCTTCAGTCACGACAAAAGTATCGCTGTGACGGAATCCACCTAATCCTTGTTCATAGATTCCAGGTTCGCATGAAAAGATCATTCCAGGTTGAAGTACATCTTCAGACCCAATATCAAGGAACGGTCGCTCATGACCCTCCATTCCAAGAGCATGACCAGTATGATGACGAACAAGATGAAAGACATCTTTTGCCTTGAATGCATCTCTCGCGGCTTTATCAACATCAGCACATTTGACTCCTGGACCAGCGGCTTCAAGAGCGGCATCCTGCGCAGCCATCATTGCATCAAACAATACTTTTTGCCGGTCCGTAGGGTTTCCCATAAACATGGTTCTTTCCAATTCTGAATGAATCCCATATACATCTGACGAAGCACCTGTCACAAGTGTATCACCTTTATTGAAAGTGAGACCTCTTGAAAGAGCATGTGGAAAATAGGAATTTGGACCTATCTGACCCCGATAAAGTGCAATTGCAGGAAACATAGAGAAACCTGTGGGTCGATATGCATCCCCTAGCTCCTGGACCATGTCTTGAGATCCTTGCGTGCTAGCTCGAATTGTTATATCAATTTCATTGGCGCCGATCTCCGTAAATTCTTGGAGATACTTGTGAGCTCGGTCCGCCCACTTGGAGGACTCTCGCATTAGCTCAATCTCTTCTGGTTCCTTGATGACCCTCATATCCATTATCATATCAGGTAGCAATTTGAATTTCAGACCAGTGACATCTTCAAGACTTGGACCCTTGTATCCCCAATAACCAGATGCTCCTGCTGCTTCTGAGGCAACTTTGTTGGGTTGGATCTTTAGGTCATTCATGAGATTATTAGCCAAATGATACATCGGATGCTTTTCATCCGGATACTCGAAATATGAAAAAATCTGTGAAACAAAGGGAACCTGATGCTCTATATGGTCTATCTCTAGAGAAGGTACAAAGAAGTTTACCTCACCTCTGTGAAGAATAAGGATAATCGGTCGTTCTGTCGGGATAAAGGAAAGTCCTGTGAGATAGAAGATATTCTTTGAATTGAAGACAAGTAAGGTCTCAAGCTCATCATCGTTGAGTTGCTCTTCAATACGTTCGATTCGTTTCGTATGATGCTCCGGAGTAAGATATGTACGACCCATCTTAGCCACAGTTCGATTACAACAAGCTCTGGCTTAAAGATGCTTGCAAAAAAGAAAGATTGTGACGGGCATTCCTCGCGGGATACCCGACACTTCAACATTAAAAATTTGGAAGATATAGATGTCTAGTATCTGCGACGTCTGTCGCCGCCACCGCCACCGTAGCCGCCACCACCACGACGGTCTCTGCCGCCGTCACCGTAGCCACCACCGCCGCCTCCGTAGCCTCCGCCACCTCGGCCGCCACCGCCACCATAACCACCGCCACCACCATAGCGTGGTCGACGTCGATTATCTTCGTGTTCTTCAGCTGACATATCTACCTCAGTATTGACCTCTTCAATAGCCTCTTCAGCTTCAGATAACTCACCGTACTTGCCCACGTTCAAACGTAGATTGCCTCTGAAAAGACCGGTGTATCCGTTCTTCAAGAGGTATGTTGAACCAGCTGTAACACTGTCAATCGTAGCATCCCAAAGTGGAACCTGAACAGTTCCGGTTGCATCACCCACTGTGATATCTGCAACTCGGTGTGTTGAACCATCTCCACGGGAAGTAACTTCGCGCTCTTCACCTATTTCAACCACTTTGAATGTGATTGTAATATTTTTCATTCGTGGCTTAAGTTCAGCCACAGTAGCCTCAATTGGCTCGCGTTCTTGATAACCCATTGTATATCTCTCGCTTAGCGATTAGCAGACGTCTCAAAACTAGCGTGTTCTTCCTCGAATGTACGAAACGGGAATGTCCCCTCACGAAATCATATTTGAAAGGCGCATGTACTTTGTCGCCTGCACACATTCGCTCAATGCGTTTGCTTATTATCTTGTTTATTTTGCAGTTTTTGATACATAAGATTAGGTTCACATAACGGGCAAAGTTGCTCTACTCACCCTTATCTTTTCAAAAGGGACCTGACGTGTGAAACAAATGCTAGCACCAGCGATCATAACACCAATAATAGCCAAATCAACCATATCAGCCACAGTATCAATGAGATACCTCTCGACAGTGGGTTGAAACAGAATAAGTGTATTTTTTACAGCACTCCCAATGTGAAGTACGATGGAGTAGACGAGAGCGGACAGAACCAAGATATTCGGGCGTCCTGGTTTCCTCATATACGCAAGAAGAACTAATGCAGCAGGAATCGAAATCTAAAAAGCTAGCATCGAATGAACTCCGACACGTGTTGCAGGTGAATAAGAAACTAGACCACCAGGACCAATAGCAAAGGCGGAAGCAATAACTGCAAGAGGGACAAGAATGAGTATTTTCAAGTATGCTCGTCTTATACTTATCAGTTCTTTCTCACTCCAGCTTTTGATACAATTATCTGTAATCTTAGATAGATAGTAAAAAGAGTTTCTTTAGGGTATTATTATTAATTGAGTAATGAATTAATGGCCACCAAACGAGTTTTATAACTAACACTTGTAAGCTGCTCGGTAACTGCCCATGATATCCGATGAAACAACATTACGACGAATTCTTGAAGCTGCTTACGAACTCTTTGCTCAGAAAGGATATCGTGGAAGTTCAATGAGGGAAATTGCTGAGCGGTCAGGTATCAAGGCGGGTTCCATTTACAATCACTTTAAGAACAAAGAAGAAATCTTTGAAGCTGTATTCATTGAGAAGCACCCGTTGTTTCGAATTCTATCATTACTTGATGAAGTTGAAGGCGAAACTGCAGAAGAATTGCTGAGTAATGCAATCGATCGGCTAAACAAAGAAATCGGAAGTGATCCCGGACTATTGAATCTCTTCTTTGTTGAATTGGTTGAGATGGATGGGAAACACATCGCTGAAGCAATGGAAACCAATTTTCCTCCTGATTCAAAATTCATGAAACAAATATTCACTCTGAAAAACGAATTCAGAGAAATTAGGGAGCCACTTATTATCCGAACACTCATTGGGTCAATCTTTGCAAATATTATTTTCAATTGGTTCATCGGAGATGCTAACTCTAGAAGATGGGGGACACAGAGCGAAATAACTGATGTGCTACTAAGGGGTATTCTCAAGAGTTATTAAATCAAGCTTATGCACACTTTGCGAAGTCATAAATTGTACTTCATAGTACACTACTAGTTTGTATTCGCGATATCTTTAGAGGAGGTGAGAAATAGTGAAGTTTCTAATCGAATGGAAAATCAAACCAAAGTATAGAAAGGAAGCAATCAAGGCTGTTGAGAAATTTGAACAACCCAAGGAAGTGACGACAGTTTTTGCAGCTCACTTTTGTGTTGGTGCACAAAGAGGAATTGCAGTTGTTGAGGCAGAGGATGTAAAGTTCATCCATAAAACATTGAGCCAAATGATGGATTATACCAATTTCGAAGTCACTCCGATACTGCCATTGTTTCCAAAATGATACTAGAAAGTGAAGAAGGAAGGAGAATCAAATCTCCTTCCTAGCGTATATGTATTCCCGCTTTTCATCACCAACAATTTCTACTTGATTCCATTTCATCATTGCAAGTAGATTCTCTCCGCAGCCGCCTTTGTCATAGCAGTGCAACAATATTGAGAACAATGCTCATGTCTCTTGACACCTTCTTCACGAGAACCTACACATCCAATGAACATGATCTTCTTCGAGGGTCGACTATCGCTTATCCTGAGAACAGAGCCAGAAGATTTCATCTTCTCATAATCTGCAAGAGTGATGATGTTAGGATTGTTCCCGTACTCGTAGTAACCTTCAGGTTCGAATGGTTCAAACCCAGTTGCTACAATTACGGTTCCAAAAGTGCGATTCACGGTCTGTCAATTATCTTACCTTCTTTCTAAATTGCACTATTGTAAATCCAATGTGGAATTTTATACTAACTCATCAATACATTTATATTTTTTTATTTTATAGTAAATTCGATATTATTCAAAATAATTGCGATTAATTCAAAAAAGTAAAGACGTGAATAACCAAACAACAAGTTTATTCACGTGTTATATCCAATTGTTCGGGGGAAAATTAAATGAAACTCCGTATTCTGGTCGTCGATGATGATGAAGACCTCCTCTTTATAGCTGAGCAACTCTTACACATTCAAGATGAAGAGCTGGAATTAGTAAGAGCAACAACTGCTCAAGCAGCTGTTCAATTTCTGGATGAAGGTAATCTTGATGCAGTCATATGTGATTTCCATCTTGGGCCGGATCAGATGAATGGACTAGAGATTCTTGAATGGGTGAGGGATGAAGGTAAAGATATCCCTTTCATTATTTTCACCGGACATAGCCGTGAGGAAATTGCTATTAAGGCATTAAATCTTGGTGCTGATTACTATATAGAAAAAAGTGATGACCTCGAAGGATTATTCACTGAGATTGGATATCATATTAAAAATGTTGTAAGAAATAAAAGGACGGAGGAAGCCCTCCATGATAGTGAACAACGGTATCGGACACTTGTGCAATCACTCAATGACTTGATTTTTGTTGTGGATTCAGAAAACAGATTTTCTCAATATCATTCGGTTTCTAGAGAGGAACTATTTGAACCTCCGGAGAAATTCATTGGAAAACACATATCCGAAATATTACCACCATCGATCGCAAACACATATGTCAAGTTGGTGCTTGAAACCAGAGCATCTGGTAAAAGGCAGAGTTTTGACTATAAACTGAAGGTCAGTGGAGAGAGAAGATGGTACACTGCAGATCTGGATTTGCACGAAGACAAAGAAAGTATTGTTGTTGCTGTTAAAGACATCTCAGAGCGAAAAGAAGCAGAATTAGAACTTCAGAAGAGTGAACTACGAAATCGGATTATTGCAGGCACAATGAGCGATCTTGTCTTAGTCTTTGATAGTGAGGACAAATATATTGAATTTTATGGAGATGCTTCCCTCCTTATTGAACCATGGGATGAAATGAAGGGGAAGAAACAGAAAGATCTGATGCCCCAAGATGTTCCCGAAGTTCATGAAAGCTATTCCAGAAGAGTCCGAGAGACAGGTGAAAGTATCACCTATGAATTTGAGCTAGAAATACGAGGTGTTGTAAGATGGATGCAAGGCACTATGATGCTTCACGAAGACAAGGAGAGTATTGTTGTTGCAGTTACTGAAATAACCAAGAGAAAGCAGGCAGAGCTTGATCTCAGAAATGCAGAGAAAGAATGGAGGAATACCTTTGATTCCATACCAGACCTCGTTTCCGTCTTGAATAACCAATTTGAGATAATCAAGGCGAATAAGTCCATGTCGGACTTTCTTGGAATCCCCTCAGAAGAGCTGGTTGGAAAGAAATGCTATGAATTAATGCATCGCTCTTCCAAACCATTTTCAGGATGTCCACACCTAGAAACAATCAAAACTGGAATATCAGCTTCTACAGAAATATTTGACACGTGTATGGGCAAACCCTTCTCAGTGACAACATCTCCAATTCAAGATGACCAAGGAGAAAATGTAGGAGTTGTTCACATAGCCAAGGATATTTCTGAACGTGTAGAAGCTGAAAGGACAATTAAGGAGAGTGAATCGCAATTCCGAGCAATCTTTAATGAGGCCGGAATTGGAATGGCACTCGTGATGAATGGTCACATTCTTGAAGCAAACTCAGCCTTCTTGAGGCTTCTTGGATATGACGAGAACGAAATCAAGGTACTGACAATCTCAGAAATCTCGCACCCTGATGACAGAGGAAGAAACCAGAATGCTCTTCAAGATTTGATAGCCAGTGACAAAGAGAGTTATAATTTAGAGAAACGATACATCAGAAAGGACGGAGAAATTGTTTGGGGAAAATTAACTGTATCACTCATACGAGATCCAAAAGGATTACAACATTACGCAATAGGAATGGTTGAAGATGTGACTGAAACAAAAGCGGCACTGAGTGCACTCAAGGAGAGCGAGTCGCGGCTCCGAGCCAATTTCGAACAAGCTGGGATCGGAATGGCTCTTGTTTTGATAAATGGAGAAATCGTTGAAGCCAACCTAGCACTACAAGAATTTCTTGGCTATGATATTGAAGAATTCGTGGGAATGAATACAACTAATTTCACCCATCCGGAGGATACTGAGAAAGACAGCATAGCATTACAAACCATGCTGGAAGGAGAAGAAACGAGATATCAAATGGAGAAACGATACATTCGAAAGGATGGTGAAACTGTATGGGGCAGATTGACAGTATCCTTAATCAAAGATGCTGACGGAACTCCACAGTATACACTTGGCATGGTTGAGGATATCACAGAACACAAGAAAACCGAGAGGCTCCTCAATGAAGAGAGAGACCGTGCAAAAACATACCTCGATCTCGCTGGCACTATGATTATCGCTACGGATACAAACCTAGATATCACCATGATTAATGACACAGGCCGCACAATACTTGGATTAGCAGAAGAAGAGATTATAGGTAAGAATTGGATTGACACTTTTATTCCTGAGCGGGAGCAGGAAAGGATACGTAATTATATGCTAGGGATAATGTCAGGACAGGTTGAACCATCGAAAACTGATGAAGGTCCAGTCCTTGAAGTTTCAGGTAACATTCGTTGGATTCAATGGTCTGATGTAGTTGTTAGAGAGAACGATGGTCAAGTCGTCGGGATTCTAAGCGCGGGACCTGATATCACTAAGAAGAAGAAAGCTGTAGAAGAGTATCTGGCTAGTGAAGCTAAGTTCAGACTCATTTTTGACCATGCTCCTATCGGTATTTCACATACAAATATGGAGGGCGATCTTTTACTTGTCAACGACGCACTTGGGAAAATGCTTGGTTATTCGATAGACGAATTCAAAGAAATGACCGTAGAAGAACTTACTCACACAGATGATTGGAAAGCTGAATCGAAACTAGCTCAGGAATTATTCAGCGGGTTAAGGGATTCATTCACACTTGAAAAGCGCTATTTCCACAAAGATGGTCAGATTATTTGGGGACGGTTGAATGTCTCGACTAAACGAGATGATGAGGGGAAGGTAGAGATTATCATTGGTATGGTTGAGGACATCACTGAACGAATGAGCGCTGAAGAACAACTGAGAGAAAGTGAGAAAAAGTTCAGAGCGATGTTTGAACACGCCGCTGTAGGCGTTGCAAGGGTGAAGATGTCTGGCGAGATTATGGAAGCGAATAAAAAAGTAGAGGAGATGTTCGGTTACAGCAATGGACAACTTGTAGGAATCAATGTGTTTGATATCACTATTCCAGATGATCTAGAAGCTGAAAAGCTGCTGAGTAGAGAATTGATTGAGGGCAAACGAGATAGCTACAATATGATTAAGTGCTATATCTGTAAGGATGGTGGGAGAATCTGGGGGCGTTTAACAGTCTCAATAGTACGGGACAAAAGTGGAAACCCGGAATTCACCATAGGAGTTATTGAGGACATTACTACGCAAAGGCAAGCAGAGAAGGATCTCAGATCAAGTGAAGCAAGATTCAGGAGTGTCTTTGAAGATGCTAGAATCGGCATGACGATGGTTAGCAGTGACGACCACATCATTGAAGTCAACTCTGCATATCAAGACCTTGTAGGTTACAATATCGATGAACTCCGGAAGATGACAATCGCGAATATCACTCACCCTGATGATGTACTGATTGATGCACAATTGTTTGAGGAAGTGTTGCAAGGGAAGAGAAGTTCATATCAGATGGAGAAGCGGTATATTCGCAAAAATGGAGAAATGATATGGGTACACCTCACTGTTACGGTAGTAAAGGATGAACAGGATGAGATTACTTTCATCGTGGGGATGGCAGAAGATATTACTGCTCGAAAAGAAGCTGAAACCGCACTAAGTGAAAGCGAACAGAAATATCGAACTCTCATAGAGAACGTACAGAGCGGAATCCAGATCACTCAGGAAGGCATTATTGTTTTCGCCAATGAGATATTGGCAGGGATGCTTGGATATTCTATCGATGAGATTGTGGGATTACCCTTTTCGAACCTCATTGCACCCGAGGATAGGGAATGGATCATGGCCCATTATCGTAAAAGACTAGCTGGTGAGGAAGTACCATCAGAGTATGATGTACGGGTGCTACACAAGAATGGTAGTCGTAAACATGCTCGCTTGAAAGTTGCGAACTTCGAGTTTGAAAGGAAGCTCTCTACCTTTGCTACGATTACAGATGTCACCGAAACAAGAAAGGCTGAAGATAATCTTCGAGAGAGCGAACAGCGATACCGTCTTCTTTTCGAAAATCTATCGGATGGATTGTACATTACTAACTCCGAAGGCATCATCACATTCTGCAGTCCCCAAGGTGCCCAATTATTTGGAACTACACCTGAAGAAATCAATGGAAGTCATTATTCCGCATTAATCCATCCAGACGACACAGACAGAGTAATGCACGAATTTCAGAAGGGTTTTGAAAATAGAGAAACTCAACCAGCTGGCTTTAATGTAAGGGGAATTCGACAAAACGGTTCTGTGTTCCACTGTCATATCACTAATACGTTGCTCATGGAGAATGATGAACCTGTGGGCTATCAGGGTCTTATTCGAGATATAACTGAATTCAAGCAGATCGAAGATGCCTTACGAGAGAGCGAGCATAGATTCAGACAGATTGTAGAGTCAACTCCATTGGGAATCCACATGTATGAAATGGATGTCAGTGATAATCTTGTGTTCATAGGCGCAAATCCCGCAGCTGACCGATTACTTGGCGTAGACAATAGCCAGTTCATCGGAAAGAGCATTGAACAAGCTTTTCCACTTCTCGCAAACACTGAGATTCCTAAAAGATACCGGGAAGTTGCTCGCGATGGTGTTACATGGAGCACGGAACAAATTGACTATGAGGATGACACGATCTCCGGAGCTTTTGAGGTTCATGCCTACCAAACAGCACCGAGGATGATGGTAGCCTCATTTCTAGATATAAAAGACAGGAAAGTAGCAGAACAAGCAGCCATCATAAACCAAGAGAATTTCGAAACAATTTTCAACACGATAGATGATTTACTTTTCATTATAGGGCTAGATGCCAAGATACTCACAACTAACCACGCGGTGAGGGAGTTACTTGGGTACTCTGAGGAGGAGCTTCATGGTCTAGATGTGCTGACCATGCATCCTCCAGACGGACGAGAGGAAGCATCAGAGATTCTCAAGGAAATGATTCTAGGAGAAACTACAATTTGCCCTGTGCCTTTGATGGCGAAAGATGGAACTATAATCCCAGTGGACACAAGGATTACGCTGGGGAGATGGAGCGGCGAAGAGGTACTATTTGGTGTTTCGCGTGATATCACTCAAAGATTAAACTTCGAAACGTTACTAGAGGAAAGGACTCACGATCTCGGTGAACGCGTCAAAGAGCTCACATGTCTGTATGAAGCTACTCGTTTGTTGAGGAATCCAGATATTTCACTGAGAGATGTATTTCAGAGATTGGTTGCATTACTCCCTTCTGCATGGCAGTACCCAGATGTGACCTGTGCTAAAATTACGATATATGGAGAAGAATATTCATCATCGAATTTCAGGCAGTCAAAATGGAAACAAGCCGCTGATATAGCTGTTTTTGGGGAAAAAGTTGGAAGCATCGAAGTCTTCTACATAGAGGAAAGACCCGACCAACAAGAAGGACCATTTCTGAAAGAGGAGCGAGATCTAATCGATACGCTCGCAAAACATGTATGTGAATTCATCGAACGACGGAGTTCTGAAACAGCTCTCAAAGAGAATGAGGAGTGGTATCGAACCCTTGTTGAGAATATCCCTGTAGTTTCCTGGACCTCTGATTCGAATGGAAATACGTTATACATTAGTCCAAATGTGAAGGAGATTTATGGATTTTCTGCTGAGGAGATATACAAAGCAGGGGAGGAGTTGTGGTTTAACCGAATCCATCCTGATGATGTAGCTAATGTAAAACAAGCATACACAAATATCTTCGAATCTAACGATGGATTCAATATAGAATATAGGATACAGACAAAAGAAAACAAATGGATTTGGCTGCAGGATTGGTCAGTTCGGACATACGATAAAAATGGACAAAGACTGGCTTCCGGAGTTTTTCAAGACATCACACAACAGAAACGAGCTAGAGAGACAATCAAAGAAGAGAGGAACAAAGCGCAACAGTATCTCGACATTGTTGGCTCAGTGATACTCACTCTCGACAATGAGGGGGCGGTTACTAGCATTAACCGCAAGGGATGTGAAGTATTAGGGTATGAAGCAGACGAGATAATCGGTTTGAAGTGGATTGACAATTTTATTCCTCAGAGATTGAGAGCAGAGATTCAGGATGTTCACTCCAAATCTATGTCTGGAAAAATCAAAGATGTAGAAGAACATGAGAATCCCATCCTTACACGAAGTGGAGAGGAGAGATTGCTCTCCTGGCGAAATGTAGCATTAGTGGACGATGAAGGGAATATCTGCGGAGCAATATCCTCAGCTGTTGATATCACTGACCGGAATAGGATAGAGGAGAGTTTGAGGGCTGAGAAGGAGTTTACAGAAACTGCGTTGAATTCTCAACGAGACACGTTCTTTGTCTTTGATCCTTCGACTGGGAAAGCCATTAGATGGAATAAAGTGTTTCAGGAGATTAGTGGTTATAGTGATGAAGAAATTAAATCAATGAAGGCTCCTGATTCTTACTACGACTCCACTGATCTTGAACGTGCGACTGAAGCTACTAAGATCTTATTGAAAGAAGGTCGTGTAAACGTCGAACTTTCATTAATCACTAAAAATGGAAAACGAATCCTCTTCGAGTACGAATCTTCATTGATTAAGGTCAATGGGGGCATTGAGTATATTGTTTCAGTTGGTAGAAACATAAGTGATCGAAGACAAGCTCTGGTCAAACTAAGAGAAAGCGAGGCAAGATACAAGGCTCTTTTTGAGAGCACGAATGATGCAATATTCTTGATAGATCTCGATGGTATTCACACTGAGGTTAATGAACAAGGTGCCCGGATGTTAGGATATGATCGCGAGGAACTCATAGGAAATCCCATTCTTGAAAATATTGCTCCAGTAGACCGTGAAGATGCGAACGAGAAATTGGCCAAGATGCTAGCTGGAGAGAGTTTCCCTGTATATGAACGGACGCTCCTGAAGAAGGATGGCACTGAAATCTCAGTTGAAATCAATGTTGCTCTAGTCACAGATTCCGCAGGTCAACCACATCATTTCCAGAGCGTTGCCAGGGACATAAGTGAAAGGAAAAATGCTGAAGAAGCTCTTGAGAAGCAACTTGATTTTCTGGAAAATGTTCTGGAATCATTGTCACATCCGTTTTATGTGATTGACGCTAGAGATTATACAATCAAACTTGCCAATAAGGTTGCACGTATTGGTGACCTCGAAGAGAACCCGACTTGTCATTTTGTTACGCACAAGAGTGAGACACCATGCAGTGAAAGTGAGCATCCTTGCCCACTTGAGGAAGTTAAGAGAACAAAGGAACCGGTCATTGTGGAACACAAACACTATGACGATGAAGGTAACATCCGAGATATGGAAATTCATGCCCACCCAATTTTCGATAATGATGGAAACGTTATTCAGATGATTGAATACTCTCTTGATGTTACAGACCTTAAGAAAACAATGAGAGCTCTTGAGGAAGGTGAAAAGAGGTTCAGAATTCTTTACGAGAATGCTCCTCTTGCGTATCAAACACTGGATGAAAATGGCAATGTAATAGGTGTTAACTCAGCATGGCTTGAGGTAACTGGATATACAAAGGATGAGGTTGTTGACCATTATTTCGGAGAATTTCTCAGCGAGGATTCTGAACAGTTTTTCGTGAAGAATTTCCCTATCTTCAAGAAAAGAGGAGAAATATCTAACATTGAGTATAAGTTGATTAGAAAGGATGGATCTCAACTTATTGGGCGATTCACCGGAAGAACCACAAAGGACGAGTTTGGACAATTCAAGCAGACAGCTTGTATCTTCCAGGATGTTACCGAACAAAAAGTGTCTGATGATCTACTCAGAAGACAGAAGGAAGAACTCAGCGAACTTGCACATATAATGTCACACGATCTCGGAAACAAAATGAAGAATATTCGAGCACTCATATCATTACTAAAACGTGAACCCAATGATGAAGTTCTTGAAAGGATTGATAGCTTGGCGCAACAAACATCAGAACTTCTTCAATCCTCTGCTGAACTAGCTGACTCAGGGCTAGTCGTGGAGAAGAGCGAACTTGTAGATCTCAATCAAGTTGTTCAAAAGATAGCATCTACTGTAATTCCTGACAATGTAGTATTCGAAATGGATGAGCTGCCAAAGATTCAAGGAGATTCACCAAGAATAGCACAGATTATCCAAAACTTGTTTGACAACGCTGTTGAGCATGGGCATCCAAAATTAATAGAAGTGAGGAAAGTAATATCTCGAACTGGAATGACATTATTAGTAATAAACGATGGTGAGGTCATTCCAAATGATGTCAAAGACAGTATATTCAAGAGAGGGTTCACAACTAGAGGAGAAGGCAGAGGACTTGGACTAACAATTGTCAAGAAACTTGTCGAAGCTCATGGATGGACCATTGAAATAGATTTGACGGATAAGACTGTATTCAAAATCACAATTCCCAAATCTTCAATTAGAGGATAGAAGTTTCATCAGAGTGACAAGTGCTTCCCCATCTAGAACAACTTTGCCTTTCTGATTCGTGCAAGTGGTTTTCAGAGTCACTCTTTCTTTCTCATCATTCAGTTTCACAACTTCTACATGTGCTGTGATTGTGTCACCAATTCTGACAGGACCCATGAAACGCATACTCTGGCTCATGTAAATTGTTCCAGGTCCAGGAAGATGCATTCCAATTGCTGTGCTGATATAAGATGCAGACAGAATTCCGTGAGCGATTCTACCTCCAAACATAGTTGTCTTTGCCCAATCCTCATCAAAGTGTAGTGGATTATAATCACCGCTGAGGTCTCCAAATACCTTAATGTCCTCCTCAGTTACAGTGTGGGTTACTTCTGCAGTTTGACCCATCTTTATGTCTGAATACTTTGTTACCTTCATATCGTTCACTTCTGTTTTCCCCATTTGATAGTCATTGCATTCCAGGACCATCCTATTCCTGCCGCTGTAAGAACAATAAGGTCGCCATCATTAATCTTTCCACTCTTGAGACCTTCTTCAAGCGAAACGATCGAATCGTTCTGACCCATATGACCCCATTCTTCGAAATATGTAGACTGATCATATGGATGCACACCAAGCTCCTTGGCTACATATTCGAAAGCACTACGTTTCATTCTAAGGAGACCTAGATAGTCTATATCATTACGAGTGTATCCACTCTTCTCAAGCGATTCGTCAACTACAGCAATGAAGTTCTTCATGGACAATTTATCAAGTCGTTGTTTAAGACCTTCGGGATCTGTCACATCGAGGTATGTTAGACGTTTCTCTATTGCCTCACAAGTTATCGGCATCACAGTTCCACCCGCAGGAACGTATACATCCTCTGAGAATTGTCCATCTGAAATGACGCTACCCTCCAGTACGATATTTTCATTGTAGTCATTACGAAGTATCATTGCAACCCCACTCGCAGCAAGATCATGCATGAAACGAGTCCGGATGTTCCCATAATCAATAAGGTCTGAATTTCGGTATCCACTTCCAATAATAACGCGTTTGTATCCGTGAGTCTGCATCATGGATTTCGCAAGCATCATCGCTACTACAATTGTACCACATCTTTGATTTACATCGAATGCCCAAGCCCTAGTCGCACCAATCTCTCCTTGAAACTTGATGCCATACGTTTGCATTGGGTGTTCTGCATAAACCTCACCCGCCCAGATTACCAGATCGATATCCTTTACAGGATCGATACCTGCTCGCTCAATCGCAATCTTCGCTGCCTTCACACCCATCGCAACGGTATGATCATCCTTCCCAGGAACAGCTTTGCTTACCATTCCCATTTTCGTTTTAATTATTTCAACAGGGGTTCCCGACTGGCTTGAGATATACTCAGCTGTGTGTCGTTCATCTGGAATATATATTCCAATTGCTTCAATACCGATTGTATCTTTCATTCTTCTTCCTCCAAATCAATCAACTAGTTCCCGTTTCAAAATTTTCCCTGCAGCACTTTTTGGAAGTTCGTCTAGGAATTCATAGTACCTCGGAATCTTAAACTTAGCCAGCTTATCTTTTAGATAATTGAGAAGTTCTTCTTGATCGAGATTCTTTCCGGGTTTTAGAACAATGAATGCTTTTCCTACTTCACTCCACTTCTCATCTGGGACTCCACAAACAGCAGCTTCAAGGATAGCAGGATGTTTGTAGAGTAGCTCCTCAATTTCAGTTGGATAGATATTTTCTCCACCAGAGATGAACATGTCTTTCTTGCGACCTGTAATGAAGAAGAAACCCTCTTCATCCTTCATAGCAAGATCCCCAGTATGCACCCATCCATCTGGTTCAATCGTCTTTGCTGTTTCTTCAGGTTCGTCCCAGTATCCAGAGAAGATGTGTGGTCCCCTTAGCATCAGTTCACCAATTTCTCCTGTTGGAACTTGATTACAATCATCATCAGCAATTTTCATATCACAATGGAAGACCGGAAAACCCACGGAAGATGGTTTTCGTTTTACATCGCTTTCTGGTAAGTAGAAATTATTTGGACCAACTTCTGTCAATCCATATCCCATCTTGAGAATCTTATCTCGTTTCCAATACTTCTCCATTATTGCAACAGGACATGGTGCACCACCACTAATGAAGACACGAACTGAATCAAAATTAGTCTGCGTGAATTTGGGAGATTCAGACATCATATTGAACATTGTTGGGACTCCAACGACTAGTGAGCATTTCTCGTCTTCAATAATTCTCAGAGTTTCATCCACATTGAAATCGCCCATGATGATAGATTTAGCTCCCAGGTGGACGAACGGTATGAGAAGTACGTTGAGTCCTCCAGTATGAAAGAGAGGAAAAAGCAATGGCTGAATATCGTCAGGACGGAGCCCCCAAGATGTAATTGTGTTTACCGAGTTCCAAAACACCAACCCATGTGATAACACGGCACCCTTTGGAAGTCCACTTGTACCCCCTGTGAACACAATAAGATACGGATCGTCAAGTGTAAGACTTGGGCGAGAATCAAAATCAGCTTCCTGAGACTTCATCAATGCAGACAGATTTGATTCGGCATCTAGGTTCTTTTCTCCCATCACATAGACATGTTTCTGTTTTACAAAGGGACGTAATCCATTGAATTCTGAATTCAAATTTGGATCATAGAAGATTGCACTGGGTTTTGTTTTTCCAATAAGATACTCTAGCTCTCTCTTACTGATCCTGACATTATATGGTACCAATATACTACCTAATTTCCCACAAGCGAATAGTAGGTCTAGAAAATCAAACCGATTCTTTGAGTAAACTCCCACTCGGTCCCCTTTCTTGATCCCCATCTCTTGCAAAGCATTTGCTACCTGATTTGCTCGCTTGTCCACTGTTTCGAAAGTGTATCGTGTACCAGTTGAATTGTCTATCATTGCTTCACGTTTAGGTGTAAGAAGCGCACGACGACCGGTCCAATCTCCTATCCAAGACCAGGTTTTCAAGTTCATTGATGCACACTCTGAATCAAATTGAACACGTTTTCAAGTATTAGTCTTACTGAAAAGTGAATTCCAGTAGTTCTTTGTATTTTTCAAGTCAAAAGATATATTATTCACTAGTAACGCCTATACAAGGGATACCCACTGCGAGCATTATGTAGGAGGAGCTCTTATTGTCCTCAACGAATGAATTCATCCTAAGTACACGAGGGTTAACCAAGAATTTTGGTGGTCTAGTTGCTGTTAATGGTATAAGTCTTGATGTCGAAAGAGGTTCGATAAAAGCAATCATTGGCCCGAATGGCTCAGGCAAAACCACTCTCTTTAATCTGATTACAGGAGCTCTCCCTCCTTCGTCTGGAAAGATATACTTTGAAGATCGGGACATAACAAGATCTTCAATGCATCAACGTACACGATCTGGTATATCTAGGTCATATCAGATTACCAATATATTCCCCTACCTGACAACGTTCGAAAATATCCGGTTGGCAGTGCAGGGTTGTAGCGGTGCGAGAGTTAATTTCTTAGGAATGTTGAAGAAAGCAGGGTCATTCAACAGGTTCCATGAGAGAGTTCTCGATATAGCAACAATTGTAGGTCTTGATCCTGCTAAACTCTATATCCCAGCCGCTTTAATCCCACACGCTGAACAAAGAAAACTTGAGATCGCGATGGCCCTTGCTACAGAGCCACGGCTCCTCTTACTTGACGAACCTGCCGCTGGCATGGCAATAGAAGAGATACCCGAAGTTATGGATGCGATTTTGCGGGTCAAAGAATCCTATGGGGATAAACTAACGCTATTGATTGTTGAACACAAGATGGACATTGTTATGAACCTGAGTGAGGAGATCTTCGTTCTTTCGGAAGGACAACTGATTGCCAAAGGCTCTCCAGAAGAGATTCGAGAAAATAAACAAGTATTGACTGCGTATTTAGGTGGTACTGATGAAGAACTTGCTTGAAATACAAAATGCCCACGTGTACATCGGTTCCTTTTACATCCTTCAAGGAATCTCATTGGTTGTACCCAAAGGAGAAGTTACTCTGTTGTTGGGCAGGAACGGTGCTGGAAAAACTACAACAATGAAAGCAATTCTTGGCATATATCCACCATCAGAAGGAAATATTATCTTCAATGGTGATGAGTTATCAAAACTACCCACTCACAAAATTGTCAACAAAGGCATAGGATATGTTCCTGACACGAGAAGGATATTCGGAACCTTGACCGTTGAACAGAATCTAATTATTTCAAGGAGAAAAGGAACTTCGAAAGATGTTATGCAAGAACGATTAGAACTGATCTTTGATTTGTTTCCGGACATGAAGAGGTTTATGAAACAGAGAGCAGGAACTCTATCAGGTGGTCAACAGCAAATGGTAGCCGTTGCTCGCGCTTTAGTGAATGATAATGATTTATTGCTTATTGACGAACCAACAGAGGGCTTGAGTCCTCTATTGGCTAAGAACCTTATCGCATCTCTTGACAGACTAAAAGAATATGCTACCATTTTGTTAGTAGAACAGAACTTTCGTACCGTTTCCAAGCTAGGTGATAATTACTACATTTTCGATAGTGGAAAAATCGTTCATGAGGGTAATAACATGTCTGAGTTAATAGCCGACAAGGAACTTGTCGCACAATATTTGGGGGTGAGCATCTAATGACCATGAGAATACGAGACTACTTTGAAGAAAACCCACAGGCCCGACGAATTCTGAGATTGGCATCGTTTAGTGGACTGATATTAATAGCATGTCTAGCGGTCTTAGTAGCTATAGACGTTTATACGTTGGAAGGAGTCATTATAAAGACTAGCAAAGCAACAGTCAATGGGCTTGCACTTAGCATGTTGCTCTTTTTGATGGTTTCTGGTTTCTACTTGATCTTTGGTCTTTGTGATGTCATTAATTTCGCTCATGGCTCTTTCTTCATGTTAGGAGGTTTCATGGGTTTTGTAATCTATCTTGCAACGGAAGCTATTTTTCTAGACCCCGCTATGCCCTTCCTTGTTATCTTTGGAGGTAATCATTATGTTATGTCAGTCATAGCGTTTATTGTGAGTGCTCTTGGAGCTGCAGCAGTCATGGCTCTTATTGGTGGAGGAATAGAGTTCTTCACAATTCGACGACTCTATGGTAATACTGTAGCTCAGATATTACTGACAGTTGGTTTTATGTTCATTATCGCTCAGGCCGCAGTGATTATCTGGGGACCTGCACAGTTTTCGTATTTTATTCTTCCAGGTGTCAATTCGCAATTAGACACGTTTTTCATGAGTGGTGTTATTGTTTTTGGGGATTTAATATTTGAGACCTACAATATCTTCCTGATCTTTCTAGGATTTGCAGTTGCCGGATTGATGTTTCTTGGATTCAGAAGGACACGTATTGGACTCCAGATTCAAGCTGGAATAGAGGATTCCGAGATGGTCGAAGCATTAGGCATTGATATCCGAAAATTGTTTACAATTGTCTTCATGTTGGGTGCTGGTCTTGCAGGACTATCAGGTGCGGTCCTTGTCCCGGTGATTGGAGCAAACACGGGTCATGGTCTAACATACCTCATCTATGCATTTGTCATAGTTGTTATTGGCGGCGCCCATTATGGTCGCTTTGAAGGGACATTTTTTGGTGCACTTGTAGTTGGTCTATCAATTCAATTTTCGTCATATTTTATCCCATTTCTTGAGAACATCATTGTGTTCATTATTATGGTGATTATTCTGATAGTTAAACCAGGAGGACTAACGGGTCATGAGTAATGATAGCAATAACGGACGGGAAAAGAGAAGCCTTGCCCAAGAAACACCTACTATACTGTCGAAGAACAGAACAGTAATAGCTATTATTGCGATTTTGTATCTGATTCCATTAGGTACAACTTCGAGTTTTTCCCCCATTCGAAGTCTGCTCTACCTCATTACTCAGATAATGATTTTTGGTCTTCTGGCAATGTCTTTTGATCTACAATTAGGTCGTGCATCGCTTCTGAATTTCGGACATGTTGCACTTTTTGGGGTGGGCGCCTATTTCATGGCATATACATTGAACGCTAATTTTCTCCCTGCACCCTTTAATATCATAGCTATGATTCCATATCCCTTTACGTTAGTGGTTGCAATGCTGGTTGGTGGCTGTCTCGGGTTAGTAATGGGATTGACGACGAGCCGCATGAGAGGCACATCGTTCGCATTCATTGCATTAGCTATAGCGATGTTCATCTTTAATTTCTTCCATGAAAACTCCGCTATTTCTGGGGGGGAAACAGGAATAACTGTACCAACTCCAGATATCATTAGGACTGGTCCTTTCTATCTGCTATTTGTCACAATTGCATTTGTAGTCCTTATCGCGTTTATTGGAACGGTTATCCTTTACATAAAGAAACGGACGGAATATACAGGGCTAATCCTGGTCACTCCAGTTATGGTAGCATTCACAGCTGTCACATTGATATTAGGGACAAATATCCTAGGTTCGGTGTTAGTATTCATTGCCTTCATCGGAATGATTTTTCTCCACTTCATTGAACGCAAGACATCCATTAGTGATCCTCTTCAATATTCCGAGAATCAAATATCGACAGGGAATGTAAAATCAACTAACGTACTGACTACCTACCTATTTCCGTTCATAATCATTATAGTAGTTTCAATTGGTTTGGTACTCAGTTTTGCTACAAACATTGGTGATATGTTATTACTTTGGATTGAAGATTCCTCTACATTCTTCTTTACTATTCCAGTGCAATATTATCTGGTATTGACTTGTCTCGTGATGATCTATCTTTTAGTAAGACGGTTGATTGCATCACCATTTGGGAGAATGATTACTGCTGTTGCTCAGAATGAAGAACGGGCAGAGGCTTTAGGTTACAATAGCTATCATGCCAAAATAGTTGTGCTCATTATCAGCGGGGCAATTGCAAGCCTTGCAGGAGCGTTGTATGCACCATACATTAGAATTATCACTCCCGATCTCGTATTAGGAGTTGAAGTTACTATCAATGCAATGTTGTATACCATTATCGGAGGAATTGCTACGCTGCTTGGACCGTTACTCGGAACAGGAGTAGTGGTGTATTCCGAACACAATCTAGTAGACTTCATCACGGATGGGCTAGGTCTACCTGGACGTTTATGGTTGATTGCATTGGGAGTGATGTATATTGGCATTGTATTATTCATGCCTCTTGGAATCGTGGGTTCTATTGGACAGAGGATTGACTCTCTCAAAGGTAAATTACGACAGATGAAAGTGGGTCAATTTGAGTTTGGATTCAAGGATTCTGATTATTGGATCTTTGGATTTCTCGGTGCGATGGGTCTAATCATATTGTTGACTGAAGATGCTAGGTTATTTCCTATTGGCCTAGGGATATTTGGATTTCTCGGTGCAGTAGGATTAATCCTCGTGTACGTCTTTCGAAGGGAGTTATGGGCAAGATTGGAAGCTTTCGGTAGAAGGTTGAAAATTGGATTGAAAGCTTTTCCTGGAAGGTTGAAAATGAAATTGAAATCTTTCATTGGAAGGATTAAATCAAGATTGAGAGGAGGGACTTGATCAATATGCCATATGCAACAATTGGAGACATCGACATCTATTACGAAATTCATGGACCACCTGACGCTCCACCTCTAGTGCTCATTGGAGGATGGGCGAGCTATCGTTGGATTTGGTTCCGACAGGTTCCAGCTTTCAAGGAGAAATTCAAGTGTATCGTCTTTGATAATCGTGGTGCAGGAAAAAGTTCCAAACCCGACATTCCGTATTCAATGGAGATGTTCGCAGCTGATACCGTTGGTCTGTTAGATGCATTGGATATCGAGAAAGCACATGTCCTAGGGATTTCAATGGGGGGTTTGATTGCACAACAAGTAGCAATATCTTATCCTGAAAAAGTTAGAAGTTTAATCCTTGTTTCCACTCACTTTGGAGGACCCAATATCATTCCTATGGACGATAGAAACATGGCTTTACTCATCGCAATTCCTACAGAAACAATCTCGAAAGAACAGGCTAGAGATATGCGATACAGAGCTACATTCAGCGAACAATTCCTTCGAGAAAATAGGGATGTTTTAAAGAAAATAGATGAATGGGCAGAAAAACATCCTACACCGTTGTTTGCACAAGTGCATCAAAGCTCAGCGGTCGGCGCTTTCAATGCAGAAGACGAAGTGAAGAAAATCATAGCTCCGACACTACTCATCCACGGAGATAGTGATAGAGCAGTACCTACTAAGAATAGTGAGCTGCTTGACAATAACATACCCAACTCAAGATTGTCCCTCATAAAGGGAGGATCACATTTCAGTATAATTGAGAAGTATGTAGAGTTCAATAAGATTGTAGTGGATTTCATTGATGAAATGGAGAGATGATAAATCACTCCTGCCCCAAAAAGAGGTGACCTCGACAAAATGAGTAGATCGGCATTACTTACAGGTCTAGGAATGTATGTTCCTGAAAAGATATTGACAAATGAAGATATAGAAAAAATGCTTAACCGTCCTGGAACAGCAGATTGGTTAGTTAAGAACGTAGGAATTGAGCGACGTCATGTTATGGCTGAAGATGAGGTGACATCTGATCTCGCCGTACATGCTGGTCGTGAAGCATTAGAAAAAGCAGGATTGGATGTAGATGAGCTTGATCTTATCATTTTGAGTACTGACACACCCGATTATCTATCTCCTGCAACATCAGTAGTGGTTCAACACAAACTCGGTGCGAAGAATGTAGGTACGTTCGATGTCAATTGCGCTTGTGCAGGTTTGGTTACTTCTATGGACATAGCTTCGCGCTACATTAGAACAGATTCTGACATCAATTCTGTTTTAGTGATTGGTGCGTATGGAATGACGAAATTTGTTGATTGGACTGATCACTACACCTGTACCTTGTTTGCGGATGCCGCAGGAGCAATGGTACTGCAAACCAATGAGGAAAAGGAAGGACTCATCTCCTCAAAGTTGATCGCAGATGGAACTTTCCATGACCATTTAGGGATCTTTGTCGGAGGAACTGCTGAACCTCCAACAGTAGAAGCGATTCAGAATCACAGACATCATCTATCTTTCCGTAAGCGATTTCCAGCTGATACAAACCTCCAACATTGGCCAACATTGACCAGAGATTGCCTATCAAAGGCGAACCTATCCATCGATGATGTCGATTGGATTTTCTTCACTCAGGTAAATCTTAGGACAATTGAAACAGTCATGAAGGAGCTCGAGCTTCCTTTTGAGAAGACTCACAATGTCATGGACAAATGGGGATACACTGGCTCAGCTTGCATAGCATTGGCAATGTATGATGCCGTTGAACAAGGCAAGCTTCCACCTCCTGGCAAGGGAAACGGGGAGAATATCGTTCTCTGTTCATCCGGAGGGGGATTCAACATGGCTGCCGCTGTGCTGAAGTGGTGGTAAAGGGATTTTTATTCTGGTTATGCTAGAAGAGATTCTGCTTATTGAGAAAGAACAGAATTCCATCGAAGGGATACTAATGGTTAATCAGTTTGATTACTTATCCAAGAGGGACGTCTTCTCTCCCGAGGCTGAAGCACTCGTTGATGTAGAAACAGGAAAGAGGTATACGTATAGAGCATTCAACAAACGAGCCAATAGAGTGGCAAACTTCCTCCAAAAGGTTGTTGAATTTCAAAAAGGAGACCGTCTATGCATCCTCGCTCAAAATAGCATGGAGCATTGGGAAACATTTTTCGGATGCCAAAAGTGTGGAGGGATTTTCAGTCCACTCAACTGGAGATTGGTCGCCCGAGAGTTAGCCGGTATGGTCAATGATCTTTCTCCTTCTGTGTTGTTCTTTGATTCAGACTTAGCTGGTGTTGCATCGGAGCTGCAGCAAGAAGTTACTATTGATCACTGGGTTTCATTGGATTCAAAGGAAATAGAACTGGATGGTTCTCTGAACTACGAGGAAGTCATGAGTAAAGAAACAACAGCCCCTCCACAACCAGTTGACCTCTCTTATGAAGACCCGATGGGTATAGTTTTCACAGGTGGAACTACAGGACTGGCCAAAGGTGCTATGATAACCTACAAACAGGTTACGTTCAACACTCTAAATACAATTAGAGACATACTTCCTGGTGATGTCTACATTAATCATCTACCTTTGTTTCACGTCGGAGGGCTGTACGTGTATGCTATTCCGCTCTTTATTCTGGGAGGAAAAGTAATACAAATGAAGAGATGGGACCTGGACAAATTAGTGAGTGTGATCAATAAGGAGAATCCTAACTTCTTCTTTGCTGTTCCCACGCAGTACCGAATGCTAATGAATCATCCTGATTTCAAATCAATTGACTTCAGTAACGTTCGGTTTCTTACATCTGGAGGTGAACCTCTACCCATAGACATCATCAAGACATACCGAGAGGCTCATGGAGTCAAATTCAAGCAAGGCTTTGGAATGACGGAAGTTGGACCGGGGTGTTTTGCTCTCGACCCATGGGATGCTGAACGAAAGATTGGGAGTATCGGAACTCCAAACTTCTTCATAGATGCAAAGGTGGTTGATCCAGAAACTGGAAAGGATTGCAGTACAGACGAGGTGGGTGAACTTCTATTTAGAGGACCCACAGTGACTATCGGTTACTGGAACAGACCAGAATTGAATAAGACACTCTTGGATGAAGACGGTTGGTTTAGCACAGGGGATATTGTTTATTTTGATGAAGATGGGTATTTCTTCGTAGTAGATAGAGTGAAGGATATGTTCATCTCAGGCGGAGAAAATATCTATCCCAGAGAAATCGAAAAGCTCTTAGAACAGCATCCAAAGATTGCTCAAGTGCAGGTAATCGGTGTACACGATTCCAAATGGGGTGAAGTAGGACGTGCTATCGTTGTGGTGGAAGCTGGACAGGAATCCTCGGAGAAAGAAATAATCGACTACTGTGAAGGGAAATTGGCAAAGTTCAAGATACCCAAATCAGTGCGTTTTACTGACAGTTTCACTCCATACATCTCCGGAGCCGGGAAAATCTTGAAGCGGGAATTGAGAAAGGATTTTGGACAAGAGGAGAAATAACCATGCCAGTCAGTAAGGTAAATGGAATAAACATCTATTATGAAATCCATGGCGAAGGAGAACCAGTTATCTTTGGAAATGGGATTTTCTCTAATACAATGGGTTGGGTCTATCAAGTCCCTATTTTCTCCAAAGAGTACCAAGTCATTCTCTATGATATGCGAGGGCAAGGACAGAGCGACAAACCAGATGGTTCGTATTCCTTTGAGATTCACGCAGAAGACCAAAAAGCGTTTCTCGACAACCTAGGAATATCCAAAGTTCATCATGTAGGAATCAGCTATGGGGCAGAACTTGGTCTTGTCTTTGCGTTGAAATATCCTGATATGCTGAAGAGTCTAGTTGCTTGTAGTGCCGTTTCATTTGTGGGACCATTGCTCAATGAGATGTGCCAATTGTGGCGGTACGCGTGTGATAGTGGCAATCCTGATTTATTTTATCACGCAACAGTACCTCTGAATTTTGGAGAAACCTTCATTCGAGAAAACACTGCAATTTTGGAGCAAGCTAAAACACGTTATGCTCAACTAGATTATCCTGCACTCGTGAGATTGATAGATTCATTTCTCATGTTAGATATTACAGACCAATTGCCACAAATCAAGACTCCTACATGCGTTATGGGGGCAGAGATGGATATACTAAAGCCAGCTTATCCATATTCTAAGTTGATTCATGATAAAATACCTAATTCAGAAATGGCTATTGTTCGTGACTCAGGACATGCAGTGACCTTTGAAAAACCGGATGAATTCAATAGCATAGTTCTAGGATTCTTACGCAAACATTCCCAAAGGATGACACACTAGAGAGAGATAAATCCTTGTTTTTTCCAATTTACTGAAGAGATATATAGTAGGAACCCTACATTTACTGATGGACATAGGACATTCTATGTTCTAACTATAACGGTTACTTACCAAGTAATGTTATTGGAGGATAGAAATTGAATAAAATTAGAACAATATCTCTATCTCTTTCGTTGATACTATTTGTATCCGTCTTTATACCTTGTTTCATTGTTCAGCCAGTTGCTGCACAGGCAACTCCAATTAAGATTGGAATTTTCACACCTGTGACAGCAGGTCTGTACACATATGGACCATGGACACAACAAGGCTTTGAGTTGGGAATGATATATGCAACGACGATGATGGGATATGACAGTGAGAATAGTACTGAAGCTGGTCGACCATATGAGCTTCACTATTATGATACGCAGGGTTCAGTAAGCCATGCAGCAACCGTAGCGACCCAAGCTATCGAAACAGATGGTATTGACATTCTTGTCGGAGCAACTTCAAGTGCAGTTGCCGCAGCAATAGCACCTATTGCTGAAGATTATGAAAAGCTATTTTTCATAACTCCAGCTGCTGCTTCTTCGATAACTGCAGAAGGCTTTAACCCATACCTCTTCAGGATTGCTAGAAACAACTGGCAAGATGCCTATGCAGGCGTCACGTATGCTATGGATGAGAATTACCTTAACTATTCGAGATTTGCCTTTCTTGCTGCTGATTATTCCTTTGGATATAGTGGCGTTCAATCAATGCAAAGTGTAATCGAAGCCAAGGGAGGATCGGTAAACAGTATCCAGTATGCATCTCTTTGGGATACTGATTTCTCTCAAGAGATTGATGCGCTCAAAGCTGCTGATGCAATATGGGATATTCAGTATTTGTTCATCATTTGGGCTGGAAACTTTGCTGACCTATACAATGATTTGGAAACATATAATCTTGCAGCTGACATGGAGATTGCTGGAGCATGTATTGATATCCTTTCAATGAATACCATTGAAGCGAGTCTGACACCTCCTGCTACCTACATTGGTTCCACTGGTCTTTGTCTATATGGCTATGATCTGCCGAACAACACGGTTAATGACTGGATGGTGGACCAACATGTCGCCAGAAACGTCATGCCAAATGAACAATGGGGTCTTACATATAGAGTTCCTGAGCTGTTCACTGCAAGTGCATTTGCTACAGCACAATTCTTAGTTGATGTAACGAATGAAATCGCAGACCTGGATACCGACTTGATGATCAACTATCTGGAAAGCGGTCTAACCATAGACTGCCCGAAGGGACCAACATATTTGAGACCCGCTGATCATCAAGGACTTGCAGAGATGTATATCGCAACAGCTGTGAATGATACAGCTAGCGGTTCTGAAACAGAGAACCTCATAATTGCGGAATTGGTTGAAACCCTCACCTATTCCACAGTTGCGCCTCCAGTTGCGTCTGTCTGGGATGGTGTAGCATATGTTCCAGGTGGTTTCGCACCAACAACTACAACAACGACTACCACAACAACGACTACCACAACTACAACGACAACAACACTGCCTGCTGGCTTTGACATATTGACAGTCGGTTTAATTGGCGTTGGCGCATTATTTGCAGGTATTGTCGTAGCTGCACTATTCTTCCGTAAGAAGTAACAAGTAAAAAGTAATGGTTCAAGTTGATTCAACTTGAATCTTTACCTCTTTTTTTCATTATTGCCACAGGATATACACGATATATGCCAAATGGAGCGATACATCCTAACGAGAGGAGATGCAACTTCTTTGTCATTGGTAGTCGAGGGAGTCCTGCCGGAGGATGTTGCTCTGCAGCATATGACCTACTCAAACTTGATAGGGCAATATCTCAAGAAATTCTATTGGACTCTGAACGAACAAGCAGGGTCTATGTTCCATTGGATGTCAAGCCCGGAGCAAAACCAAGAATTATAGGTATGGCGGGAGGAGCTCCAGGTTTCACAGCATTGTATTTCAAATTTAATGAATCAGGGTATACAGTATTTGTGCTCTCAAACTATGACCCTGAGGATGTTGAACCGCTTGCTCAAGGTATGACGAACTTGTTCATTCCTGAGAGTGAGAGAGGAAAAGTAGTCAAACTTAGACTGAGAGAGGATGACTGACTTATTGATAGGACCGTATTGGTCTACTCATCAAGTTTCAGAGTTTTCTCAGTTGCAAGAGATTCAGGATCCACATCTTGAAATCTGCCACTTGCTTCCTTGAGAGTTACTGTTCCATCCTCTTCAAGTCTTGCAATCCAGCTACCGTCATGTTCACCCCAGATACCAACATCGGTATTCTCCCGTACATACCTTGTGCTAAGTTTCGCCCACTCATCTAATTCCTCAGGCTTGGAAACTTTCTTTGGTGCAGTTTCTGCAAGACCAATCCACCCGCATTCAACCATAGCTTTGTAAGGGTCTCCGCTCAGCCGGTCGGTTGTTTGATCCATTGTCGTTCCTTCATACATAATATCCACAGTCACATACACCCACACACCAATTTCGGTGACACGAGCTTCTCCCTGGGGAGGTTCGTCTGGTCTAAAGCTCCCAGAATATCCGTTCATCCATGGAAGTCCTTCGAGAGATTTCATTTTTTCACACAGAGTATTTACTAATTCATCAGTTTTCAATTGTTCATCTCCTGATATTGTTAATCGAATTTCATCAAGGTAACTAATGCTTCACCATCTAGCACTAGCGACCCATCTTGGTTTGTACAAGTCGTCTTTAGGGTTACACGTTCTTTTTCATCATTCAGTTTGATCACTTCTACATGAGTTGTAATTGTATCACCAATTCTAACAGGACCTAAGAACCGCATATTCTGGCTCATGTAGATTGTTCCCGGACCAGGAAGGTCCATACCGATAGCAGTACTGATGAAAGAAGCAGTGAGAAGACCGTGAGCAATTCGCTCTCCGAATATAGTTGTTTTAGCCCAGTCTTCATTGAAGTGTAACGGATTGTAATCGCCACTGAGGTCTCCGAAAGTTTGGATATCATCTTCAGTAATAGTATGAACAACCTTCGCTACTTGACCTAATTTGATATCGGAATACTTTGTAACCTTCATTTTACTCAGCAGCTTTGATGCAATGCTATCCTAAAAATCAACCTAAACTGTTGAAATTAAAAAGATAGAGAGAGGAGTCAAAGTGACTCCCCAATTTCAACTTAACCTCGTTTGGTCTTGTAGACAATCGCACCGACAATCAAAATTACTATTGCACCAACAGCTCCAATCGCTAGGATTAGTTCTGTTGGCATACCAGCAGCTGCGACAACAGTGATTGTGACCACATAGAAAGTAGAATGTCCATAAGGATCTAAAGCCATAATTCGTACGGCATACTCTCCAACAGCTAAATCAGCAATACTGATGAGATGCCCCGTTGAATCAATAGCAAAATAGACTGTGTCATTAACAATCCATTCAGAAATGCCCGACGGGTCATAAGCACTATACTGAGCAGTCACATTCTCACCAACTGTGATTGTGATATGCATCGGTCCTTCAATATCTGAGGGTGCAGTAAGATCTTCAACATCTGCTGTTGTCCCATTCTCCAATGAGTGACCTGAGATGTGGAATACCTCAATTCCAATGGTGTGAGTTCCGTGGGAGAGACTATCGACGTTAATGGCGATATACTCACCATCCCAAGGTGCTTCCATTACAAAAGAACCATCTATGAATAGCTCGTAGTGTGATGGATTCAGAGCATATGCTTCCCACTCAACGATACCAGTTTCGAGTATCTCGAAGGTTATCGGGCTAGCTTGAGTCAAATTCAAACTTATTGATGGATACAAATCTGAAGACACACCATGTGTGCCATTCCATATCCAGTAGATTCCACCACCGTTGTAGTCATGCCACCAATTTCCAACATCTGTAACGTTGTTGTACCACAGTAAAGGTTGTCCGCCAAACGTATTAGTTTCTATTGCATTCACATCATTCCAACCAACATCATTTCCATAGATTAGACAATCACCACTCCAGTCCATGTAAATTCCATATTCATTGTCGTAGACTATGTTGTGGGTGACATTTGTACCAACATTTATGATATATATACCGACTTCATTGCGGTACACGATGTTATCGGTGATGATGTTCTCATAGTTCTCCTCAGAACTGATACCAAACAACAAGTTGTCATGTACTGTGTTTCCAACTATTGTATTGAAGCTTCCATGCATCGAAATTCCATTGTCGGTATTGTTATACACATGGTTGTTTTCAATCGTGGAATACTCATATCTTTCTAGGTAAATTCCTCCAATGAATAGTGGTATGGTCTCTGTATATCCATTGCCATGAATTTGGTTGTTGCGAATAATAGCATTTCCACTGAGTTCTCCGACATACCCGTAAATTCCAGTGTGTGTATTGTTGAAGATGTCATTATTCGAAATCGTCACAAGCTCTGCATCCCACAAAGATATTCCGGCCGGTGTATTATTCCAGATCATGTTATCCGATATGGTGAAGTTAATGGTTGGACCAAGATAGATACCGCATAATTCGTTTGTCATTTGAGGCCACCAACCGTTACCGTGAATATTGTTCTGAATGATGGTCCCGTTGATAGAGAACATGACATCAATACCATGGTCAGAGTTACCATAGATGTGGTTATCAAAGATGTATACCCAATCAGACTCAACAACGTATATCCCATTCCTTGCATTATCGTAGATTTCATTTCTAACGACAGATGCATACGGTGAAGTGGAGAGATGAATTCCACACTCGGGTCCTGTGAAGAACATGTTGTCATGGATGATGTTATTCTCAATTGTTGCATTGTGTGATGAAATAGCCCATACACCACTTGCGGCACAATTGAATATGTGATTGCCAATTATGGTAGCAACGTGTGAGTCAATTAATCTGATTCCAGCTCCAAATGTAGTGCCATTGATTACGTTGTTAGAAATCATCGAGTTATTACATTCATTTAGATAAATCCCATTATCGTAGTTATCGTAGATAACACATTCAGTAATTGTTACTCCGGTACAGTTGTAGATATCGATGCTTGAACCTCCATCATAAATGGTACAATTCTCAATGTACAGTGAGGGAGTATTTTGTAATATGAGTGTATCAGATTTGTCCATTATTACAGTATTCACAATAGCAGCCTGAGTTGCATTGTCAATCAATATTCCATTACCAGCACCACTCGTAAAACTAGTGATGAGGCAGTTCCGAATCTCAAAAGCTCTTGTAGTATCATGTATCAAGATAGAATCGCCATTTGAGGTGATATTGTATCCTTCGATGATATAGGGATCTCCGGGTGACCCATCACCATCCCATTCTAGAGCTGATGCATAATTATCCATGTCAAAGTCATTATAGGCCAAAATAGGAGTCATGTCCTCATATGAGGGCACACTAACCTTTGTTGTGATTGGTGAAATTGTTGCCTTTACTTCGTCATTTATTGCCGTAGGTAGAACTCCAGCTAGAAGTAAAGGGGTTACAAGTATAATCATGAATACTATCGCTTTTCTCGCGTGCTTCACTTTCCTAATCATCTCCAATTATCGCGAACTATCATTTCAATCACAAGCTGGCTTATTAGTTATGTCATATTTTGTAACTTGATGCAGAATGACGATAATCACAGTAGTTGCAACAAATGATAGAGTGTTTGGTGTAAACAAATCCTTCGAGTTACTTGGAATCAATCCTGCAAAAGGAAAGAATGTTGTTCTCAAACCGAACTTCAATACTGCAGATCCACCTCCAGCATCAACTTCAATGACTACTCTGAAACAGATGATTATCAAAATTAAGGAGATGGGCGCAAAGTCAATCACTATTGCAGAGAGGTGTGGACCTGCCAATACTGAGGAGGCCTTCAAGAAGAAGGGGCTCTACGAACTAGCAGATGAATTTGATTTTTCCATTGTTAACCTCTCTACAATCCTCAAAGAAGAATGGGTAATGAAGAATCCAAGGGGGAGCCACTGGAAGGATGGATTTTTGTTTGCAAAGGTCTACGATGAAGCTGAATGCGTCATAGAAACCTGTTGTTTGAAAACACACCAATACGGTGGACACTTTACACTGTCAATGAAGAACGCAACTGCACTTGTTCCTCGAGATGGGTACCAGTACATGAAAGAGTTGCATAGTTCACCACATCAAAGAAAGATGATTGCTGAGATCAATGCCGCTTACAAGTGGAATATTATCATCATGGATGGTGTTGTTTCATTCGTTGATGGCGGACCGATGGAGGGAACACGGAAAGATTCCAATGTGTTTATTGCTGGAACGGATAAGATTGCGATAGATGCAGTTGGAGTTGCATTACTCCGTTTGTCGGGAACGACACCAGAAGTTTCTAATGGACCAATCTTTGAACAGGAGCAAATTGCACGAGCCGTTGAACTCGGAATTGGAATCTCTTCTTTTGATGAGATTGAATTCCTGACGGATTCACACGAGAGTATTGCCTTAGTTGAGAAGATTAAGGGTGAGTTCTAGAGTTAATCCTCTAATTGGATTGTTCTTGATTCGCCCAATGATTGAGGCGCTTCATCCTGATAGCTGCCCTTGGCGTCTCGAATCGTAACTGTTCCATCTTCTTTGAAATCCTCAACCCAGCTCCCTTCATGAACACCCCAAAGACCAACATCTGTATTCTCACTGGCATACTTTAAGCTAACACTAACCCATGTGTTCAACTCTTCAGGTGTTGAAACTTTATTTGGTGCCAATTCCTTAGGACCAATCCAAGAATATCTAACAACACACGAGTAGGGGTCGCCACTCAACCTATCAGTGGTCTGGTCCATGGTTGTTCCCTCCCATCGAAAGACTACAACGATTGACAACCACTTACCAATTTCTTTCAATTCGATATGACCTTCTGGTGAACCTTCAGGTCTAAAACTACCTGAATATCCATTCACCCATGGAAGGTCAGCATAACTCTCGATTCGTTTAGTTAGATCCGTCATTAATGTATCAGTTTTCATCAGAGTCACCTCAAATCAATTTGAACCTCATTTGTTCTTTATACGAATAGAAAATGAACTTATATTTCAGCTGCCTAATTACATCATGCGTAAATTATTCAGCTAGAAGCCTGTATTAACAGACTCCAATCGAATTCTTCAATCATCTAAAAGAATGAAGGCCCAGATTCAAACGTATGCTTTGGTGGTTCCATTGCAGCGGTTTCTTCAGCAGACAAGACTTCGATGAGCTTGTACTTTGATGAACCCAATCCTCTTGCTTCTCCATATTTTGTGACATTGTACGGATCTTTTAATGGTCCATGAATTAGTTGCCATGGGTGAAGTTTTGTACTAAGGTCTGGATTGACCCTCATGTATTGCTCTGGAATCTTTCTGATAACAGACTCATTCAGACCTTGCTCAGCGATAAGATCCAATGAAGCTGTGTCAACTGCGACAATGTCCTTACTTCCTACAATTCCAATATCATCAATAATTGCGGGCATCGACATCCCATAGCAATCACAGAAAGCAGTGATATCTAAAAGGAAGTTGAGATGGAAAATCTTAGCTGCGTCAAAACTATCAAGGATGGTCTTTGCCGCTACTGCCATCAATTCTTGGAATGAATTGAAGTTCTCAGGGTTAACACTCCAACCGGTTTTCCCTTCATCTGCTTTAACACAGAGTTTCTCTCCTCCATGACACTGGTCACACTCATAGAAAACAAGAGAAGCTTTCTTCTTCTTATCATCCCAAGCTGGAGCATTTCTTGGACAGACTTCCTTCAATTTTTCAAGATGTTCTTTCGTCATCTTCTCTTCATCGAAGTATGAATCTCTTTGGACTACACCATGAATCGTCTGCCATCTAGTTGGACCACTATAACCCCCCAGTGCAATATTCTTGAAAGCTCCTCCGTAGCTGCAGGACCCATGTCCTTTGGAATGAGTCAGATTGACAAGTACATCTGCATCGAGTAGAGCTCCAGCAGCATCCAGACTCTCTATCCCTTCAATATCAACTTCCTTCTTCGTGACATAACCGTCTTTCACTCCAGCGATGGGTATGATTGGGCACCCACAGGTTTCTTGGGTATATCCACGATATACAGCATTATAGACAGCTGTAGGATTATCCGTGACAAAAGGAAATCCTCCTTGTTTTTTAATTGCCTCAACAACCCTGCGAACAAAGAAGACAGGCACTGTCTGATACCCTTCATTAAAGCCAAGATGCATCTTCACAGCAACTTTGTCCTTCTTCTCAATAGTACTCAAGTCAAGAAGCTCGAGTATCTTGTCAAGCTTCTTAGTCATGTTAGCAAACATTGAAGGTCTGCCACTGATGTTAGATCCATAGTATACTTCAGGAATTGTAGTCATAATGGGAGCCTCGATACTTTGTTACAAGTTCAAGTAATGTGTGCGGTTTAAAGTTGTCTATCCAAGTGACGAAACCTTGATATTTCGCCATTCTCAATTCCTTTTCTAAGAGGACAACCTTCATGAAAGAGATTTACGATCAATGGCGCAAAGATTTGATTGACGCAGGAAAATTGAAACCTGACGAGAAGATTGACAATGTCGAGCTATCAACACGCTGGCAAAAATTGCAAGTAGAGAGAATAAAATCAGGAAGTTTTGCTGGCCTGTTTACTTCTGAAAAAGGAAAATCAATGAAAGCGAGAAAAACCAAAAAGCGTGAATACGATATTCGAGAAGGAGTCAAGCTAGCCCTTAATGCACTCATGACGAAAGCCAAGGGAGCTAGCTATTGCATGATTGTCGTTGACGAAGCGTGGATTAATTTCCGTTACAAGAAGAGAAAGAATAACTTACACCTTCAAGTAGCAGGCAACAAGTACATCAAACCACTCAAGAAAGATGATTCAGATATCAAACGTCTTGAGGATATGGGCATCCCACCAGAACCAATGTCAGATGAAATCTATGCCCGCGACTTTGATGACGAACCGAGAAACCTTGACAAAATTGTTGGAACTGCAATCGAGATATTCAACGAAGTGTATCATGTTTCCAACCGAGATAGTGCACGTGTCGAACTTGACCTTGGTAAAGGTGAAACTGAAGAAATACTGAACGAAATTGCACCATTTTTCAGGCATCGCAGTGGAAAGAAGTTCGCATGGTCCTGGAAACGAAACCAGTGAGAATGAAGTCTGAAGGAGTACTTTGAGAGCTACTCCTTCTTAGTTTTCTGGTTTTAGTTTTACAAGCAGGTATCAGCACAGGCGAAGTTGTGGATAATTCCTCTGAGGTCAGCTTCGTCATTTCTCTGGATAGCAAGGTCGGCCTTTAGCAACAGAACCTGCCCAAGATATCCTGGTAAATCTTCAGACAATGCTTTGTCTTCCAAAATTGCTACGATGGGAGTTACTTCGCTTTCTGTCTTGCAAGAATAGGCTGTAATTGAAGTTTTACTAGAAGAAAAATCTTGTTCTCAATTAAATTACAATCAAACTCCATGCTTCTAGGTTTGGCGTAGAATGGTGCCAACACTGTTATAGAGCGTATTCATAATTGTAAAGTGATAAAGATGGATAATAGAAAAGTAATCGTTGTTCCACACACTCATTGGGATAGAGAGTGGTACTTACCATTTCAGAGATTCAGACACATGTTAGTCGAGCTAATTGATGACCTTCTCGAGATTCTGAAACAGCAGGATTACCGGTTCATGTTGGATGGCCAGACAGTAATCCTAGAAGATTACTTTGAGATACGACCTGAGCGAAGTGAGGAACTGCTCAAATTCATCCGCGATGGAAAGATAACTGTAGGACCGTGGTATGTACTTCCAGATCAATGGCTGGTAAGCGGCGAGAGTCTAATACGGAACATCGAGTATAGTTATGATTTAGCAGCAAGATTCAAAATTCCAAGTATGAATATTGGATATTTACCAGATATGTTTGGCCATTCAAGCGCCATTCCCCAACTTTTCAGTGACCTCACAGACTTCAAAACAACAGTGCTATGGAGAGGAGTACCGCAGGACATAGTAACAGTTCCCTTCACTTGGAAATCTCATCCTTCTTCCAATTCTTCAATTCCAGCTGTGTATCTACCAGGCGGATATGGGAATGTTTCTAGATTTGTTGACGATTACAAAGGATTCACTGAAATGGTCGAAAAGGGCATTTCAAAACTTGAACCATTCTCACCAGTATCAGTATATCTATTCATGAATGGGTCTGACCACTTGCCACCTCAAGCTTTTGTCCAAGAATATAGCAAACGAATGAAAAAGGAAGGATTAGACATCACTCTGGGGTCTCTCAATGATTACTTTGAGGAACTAGAGAAAGCAATCTCAGAATCCGATTATACGCCTCCAACATACTCGGGAGAATTTCGTTCTTCAGCGAGAGCTCCACTTCTGCATACACTTATTCAGCGCGAATGTGGATCAAACTTTGGAATCAAAGAGTCGAAGATATGCTGGTAAGGCAGGCTGAACCCATCAATACCTATCTCTGGTTAGCCTTGAAAAATAATTATCCAACCAGTTATTTGAAAACCGCCTGGAAATGGCTTCTAAGAAATCATCCTCATGATTCGATTTGTGGATGTTCAGTTGATAGCACTCATGAAGAGATGAAAGCTCGTTTCTCATGGGCGGAATCTATCGGAGAGAGTCTTATCCAAAGTTCAATCAAGAACATTAAGGAAACTGCTGGAGAATCTACTGAATCGAGTATTCTTGTTTTTAGCTCAGGAGGAAATTTGGAATCTCCAATCTATCTGGAATTTTCTGCAGCAAAAGACGAAAAGATCGATGGATTGCAGTCCCCTGATGGTACAGTCTATCCTGTTCAACGTTTAGCTTCAAGAGATGAGATTTTCTTCGAAACAACTGTAGGAATGAGGATGGCCAAGATGGGAATCAATCTTCTACCTGGGAGAAAACTGATGAATTTCTACATCAATGAAGTAGAATACTATGATGGAGATAAACCTGGGTTACTTGAAGTCAGATTTGTTTCAGATCACCAGCTTATTGGTGACATTGATTGGGAAGGATTCAAACAAGATACTCAGGAGTTGATTGCAAGCAAACGATACAAGAAAGTGCACATTATTGCAGCAAAACCGACCCAGAATATCTATGCCGCAGTAATTCCACTGCAACCTTGGTCGTTCACTAAACTCGTTCCTGTTGTGAGTCAACCTGAGCCTGTCACTGATGAACTTCAGGTCAGTGATAGTCAAGTAAGTAATCGATTCTACTCTGTTTCTTTCAACAAGGAAGGCGCATTGAACATTGTCAATAAAGAGAGTGGAATACGATATGAAGGACTTCACATGTTTGAGGATTACGGAGACCGAGGCGATGAGTACACCTTTGGGAGAGTAGGTCCTGAAAGTGTCAAGGTCAAGAATGTCAAGCGACACATTGTCAACTCTGGCCCAATAGTAGCTGAGATAAAACAGGAGATGGAAATAGAGGTCTTCGAAAGCCTTGACCCTTCAAGGGAAAAACGAAAGGGCAAAGTGAAAATCCCTGTTGAATCAACATTTAGATTCTATCGTGATACTCCAAGAATCGAAGTGAAAACTATACTCACAAACAAAGCCATAGACCACAGACTTAGAGTTTGCTTTGACCTTCCGTTTTCTTCAGATGTTTCTCATACTGCTACTCACTTTGGAGTTGTGGAGCGAAAGGGATCACCTGCAGCCATTCCGGATTCGGATGAGTTGGAGAGGACCCATTCTATGTTTCCAGAAGTGCCTTCAGGAATCCAATCACAAAAGCGGTTCATCAGAGTAGATGACGATAGCGGTAACAATGCAATTACGGTCTTCAATATGGGAATGCCAGAAGTGGAACTAGAGAATAGTCAACGAATTGCGATAACTCTCGTTCGTTCAATAGGATGGCTCTCACGCTCAGATTTCCCTGAGAGACCTATACATGCAGGACCCGGAGAAGAAACTCCGGGAGCTCAAGAATATGAAACGAAATATGAATACAAATACGGCTTCATCGTTCACTCCAAAGAAACTCCATTGCACACCAGTGCTGACCACGCAGATGCAGCACTTGAGAGAGCATTAACAGTTTCTTTGAATCAGACTAATGTTGTGGACAAATTACTTGAACCAATCATCCAGTTCAATAATCCCGCAGTGAGGATTTCTTCGTTAAGAGTACGCAACGATGCGGTCATTGTAACAATGTACAACATGGAAAACAAAGAGGTTGAAATTCGTGCAGAACTAGCTGATAGTTTTGTGACTTGTGAAGAGGTGAAGATTGATGGTTCGATAGTCAAAGAACATACTATCAATGGAAAGAGCACTAGAGTTGTCTTCAGCCCTCGCGAAATTAAGATGTGTATTTTGAAAGTTTAAGATTGACCATTTCGCATATACGAACTTGTTAGTCGAAATGTTCATCTAGCCAGCTAGTGAGTGGGCCCCAGCTATCCTGTGGGAATGTTGCATGCTTTCCGTCTTTTATGACATCAAACATTTTGTCCTCTGAAGGAATCTCATCGAATAATTTTTGACAATCCTCAATGGCAAATAATTCATCATTATCACCAATTCCAACAAAGACAGGTAAGTTCCCAATCTCTGGAAACTTAAAGTCCACAAGATTTACGAGTTTCATAAAACGAAATGTGTATTTGAAATTGAAAAGAGGATCATCAATTCCAACCATCCCCTCTCGATAATAATCTATCACAGGTTTGCTTGGTTTGATTATCGAACTTAGTAGTATTTTCAATTTTTGACCAACAGACATTTTCGGATATGCATGTGGTCTTGATTTCCTAGCTGCACTTAGAAGAACTGCACCATCAATATTCTCTAGACAGTTATTCAAAGCGATTAGACTTGATAGCACTCCAAGACTATGACCCATGATGACTACCTTTGTGTGACGCTGCTTCACAAAAGCTAAGGTTTCACACAGGTCATCGATGAACCGCTCCATACTAGGACAGTCGCCTCTGTTCCCATCTGAGAGACCGTGCCCTCTCAAATCAAGCCCATAGACTGTAAACCCTTTTTCTGTCAAGGGTTCAGCAATCATCCCATAAGGTCCACTATACGCAGTGATTCCGTGTAGTAATAGAATTGCTGAATCTTTGCTGGTTTCTCCTTGTGGTTCCCAAATCCTAAGGAAGAGTATCTGGTTGTCTGAGGTTGTTAGCAAGTGATGAGGTGTTTCGAACTTGTTACGAAGTGCAATAATATCAACTACCATTGAATCACATCATGCGTAAGAAAACATCGAGCCTAAAATATTCTCTCTATTTCACAGTAACGCTAAGGATTAAAGTAAAAAAGAAAGGATTGAAGGAGTGCGACAAGCGCCAGCTCCTTCATCAAAACAAATCAATAGTCAACTAGTATCTTCTTGGACTTTCGTGTTCTTCAGCGGACATGTCGAGATCCATGTTCACTTCTTCTATTGGTTCTTCAGCTGTAGCAATTGAACCGAACTTCCCTAATTGAAGTCGTAAATTACCTCGAAAGAGACCTGTGTAACCATTCAGAAGGCGATAAGTTGCACCTTCCTCGATCTTTTCAATAGCCTCGTTCCAAATAGGCATCATAATCTTCGCTGTCGAATCAGCAACAGTGGCATCTAGTACTGTATATGTTTCACCGTCTCTACGGGATTCGACTTTTCTAATTTCACTAGTGCTCATGACCTTGAAGGTGATGTTGACACTTTTCATTCCGGGCTTAAGCTCGGAAATTGTGGCCTCAATGGCCTCTTCCTTGTTATCGCTCATTGTTAATCACTCGCTATTGCGAATTCAGGTCATTCAAAACTAGGGTAATCTTCGTGTGGAAATAGAGAAGGATTGTTAATCCTCAATAGAACCAGTTTGAAAAGTTTGCATAGTTGCTATGCCTGTGCCTCGAAAAAACAGGCGATTGCTTAAAGCGTTATGTATTGTACTGAATGAACTTTGAAAATGTAATAGTTCAATCATTAATGTCAGATTTCTATCTTGCTATAGATATATTCATGATTCTTGTCACCATTAATAGCAACTTGATTCCATTTCATAAGAGCAAGAAGGTTCTCTAGAATGAAGCCTTTCTCTAGCTTTGTTGCTTTTGCTATTTCTGTAATTGTCGCAGGTGCACCTTCAAGTTCAAGCAGGATGATACTCCTATTGATCTCTTCACTGACAGTTTGTTCCATTAGCTCTTCGAGTCGCTCTTTAGTGAGCTCACCTCGCTCAACGAGTATATCGCCCTTCCCAATTAACCATCTCAAGCGTTCGCTGGAGAATGCTTGTGCCGCCGCTTCTACTTTACTGAGATTAGCACTTTCTTTGGTCATTACCTACCACCCTCCTGTGGTGATGAAGGTTGAAGGAGTGCTTCCACCATCGTCATTATTTGTTCATCGGTGCTGTGGTGCATTGTTATTGCCCCACTCGGACATCCGGCTGCACACGTACCACATCCATGACATTTTGCTTCAGTCACGAAAGCCACAGGGGGATCTGTAGTAGTCCCCATTGCTATTGCGCTATACGGACATGCGGAGATGCAAGTATGACAAGATGAACACAAAGCTTCATCCACAACCGACACTGTTGATTCAATCTCTACTCTTTTCCGAACCATCAAAGATACCACGTTTACTGCAGCACCACTACCTGTGTTGCACTATCGGTTGTATCTTTAGCAGATTGAGCAACACCTGCAAGCATAACACCTGCAGTATGAGTTGTAAGCGGAGCTAACTTGATGTGTTCCTCATTATAGAAACCATCTGCAGAACGCGTCAAACCAAATAGTTTTCCCACAATATCTGCAGTCTTTGGAGGTACCATCGCTGTTGTCAATACGATCATGTCAGGTTTGTATTCCATATTTGCACAGGTTAAGGCATCTCGCCATTTCACAATTAGTTCTAGTTTTGACTTGTACAAATATGAAATGGCGAGAGCATTAGGCGTTAGAAGTCCTGATAATATTCCTACTAGCCAAAGATTGGAGAAGGAAACATAGCATTATGGATACAACTACAAATTTCTGTCCTATTGTCACAGCCAATGTTAGCTCAGTAGAACCTGCTTGAAATATTGAATAAAGGAAAAGGCTGAGAACTACACCTAGGGCTACATAGACCATTGCGTACCGATTTGGGTAACTAGGAGACCCAAGAATAGCGAATGTATGAAAGACCACAATGGGAAGTCCAGAAACAAAAGCGAGAGCTCCAAACATCAGATGGGTCTCCATATAGAGATCTGAGGGAGTAAGAGCACCACCTACGAAAGTCAACGCAAAGAATACACCAATCACGGATCCGAGAATACTGAACCATAACGGTTCTCTAGTACCTTGGAAAATCTTCGGATGAGCTATGAAATATGGAATTAACAATACTCCGGTGAAGAATAGCGATGTGTTGAATATGAGTGATGAAATCAGATTTGGAGTACCAGAATATGCAACCAATCGACCCAGGTCGCTGAGAAAATTATAGAGCAAAGAGAATCCTGGAGAGTCTGGGTCAACTATTGAACCTCCAGTATAAGCAATGATAGCAACAGGGAGTAAGACCAAGGCTTGTATCATTCCAACAATGCTTAGTGTAAACAATACATCATACCAATTACGTTTCGACTGCATTTGATTTACCACCTTACCATAATACTCCTGGATCGTTATCATCTTTCAGGAACGATTGTGAGTTGTTTCCATCGGATGGAATACTAACTGATGGGTCTATTGTCACCACTCGAGTAAGTTTTTGTGTCAACCGAACTTGTTTCAGTTCTGGATTACGAGAATCGAAGACTGATATTAGTTGACCAAGAATAAGGTCCAAGAGGAGGAAAGCCTTTCCAATAGCATTGACACCTGCTTCTCCGAATGAGAGTGCTCTATCCTTACTTTCATGATTAGTTTTCAATCCTAGTATAAGCCGACCCACTGTTTTTCCTTCAAAAAACGCATCGCATACGAAGAAGTATAGGAATCCGAAAATTGCTACAAGTACGGATGTCATAGACAAACCAAATACTCCATAGAAGAATGGAATATAGAAGAATAAGTAAGAGGAAACACTTTCACCAATAGCCATAACAACGATGAGCAAACTGGCAAGAGGGTTTAATGAAAAGACTGTGACAGCGCTAGTGAATAATGAAAAATATCCGGGATTGAAGATTGGCAGCACTAGGTCAATGACAAGACGAAGAATTGCTATATCAACAATCATAGCTACAATCCTTCTGCGTAGTTTAGCTCTCTGACTGATGTATATTAAGAAGACAATAACTAGCGCTATACCTCCAAATAGGATAGCGAAGGCGATTAATAACGCATCTGTATCAATCAATTACTATAACCTCAAATCTACCACTAGAATTGAAAGGATGATTAGTGAGCTAGCATAAAAAGCCTGTGAATCAAGTATCTGTATTTTGTATCATCTCGAACCATTGAAGAGTTAATTTTGAAAAGAGAGAAGGATGGAAGGAGTGTGACGAGCACACCCGAGCAGGGTTGTCGAACCCGGTCCGTTAGTTTACGACCGAGCCTTCATCCTCCCAGTTCTTCGATAGTCTCCTTAAATATCACATTTCTCTTCAGTAAGTATTCAATAACTTGGTGATAGACTTCTGAATGTTTCCCTAATAGTTCTGGAGGAATGATTCCCTTTTCTTTGAATCTTCCTTCAAGTACAATTCGAGCAACAGCTGTACAAGTATATCCTGTTGTTCTTGCTATAGATAATATACGCTTCTCTCTATCGTACTTGTCAAGCAAATCGAAGGTATAACGTAGTTTCTTGTCATCTTTCATTCCTTCAATAATTATCTTCATAACAGTAACATCTTCATCTCCTTCTCCAAACATCCAATGATCGAGCAGAAGTTTATGTGTAAACTCAATTGGTTTGATTTTTTTCCCTTTTACATCAATTTCCTCAGTATTGAAGAATCCTGCTTCTCTTAGAATTCTCATCTGTTCTATATGACCAGGATATCTCAGTGTCTTTTCTTTCATGAAAGGAATGTCCATTGTCTTAATGAGAGATCGAAGACCATCTGTATTGAAGGCAACTAGAGTTCCTACTTCTGGAAAATCTAATAATTCAGGTTCAGATAATCCGGGTTTAACAACTATCTCACTATTCTCAATATACTTCGATAATTGGGAGTATTCCTCGATTACATCAATGGGGGGATAGGGGGATCTATAATCAAAAATCCAGTTCCTTTCAACAGGTAATCCTCCAACAAAACATAGGAAACTTTCTGTCTTATCTAAGATTGAATCAATATAACCAAGTATGATGTTACTTAAACCGGGAGCTACTCCACAGTCAATAACAGCTGTAACTCCGTTCTCCTTTGCTAGTTCATCTAAGCTCAGCGCATCTTCACTGAAGAATGAGATATCCACTATGTTCTTGCCTGCTTCAATTACTGCTTCAAGAGCCTTGTAACCAATAGACCAAGGAAGAGCTCCAATTACTAAATCAAAATCCTTCACAATATCTTTGATGGTATTGGGATTGGACAAATCCGCACAGATTCCGTGAAGACCATAATCACGTGTCAGTTTATCTAGAACTTCTTGGTTAATGTCTACTATTGAAACCTCAGTAGAGGAATCTTCTGCAAGATCTCTTGCAATGACATTTCCTACATATCCTGCTCCTAAAACAACAACTTTCAAATCTTAAACCTCAACACAAACAGAAAGAGTGTATGTCTTAACTCCTTTCTTCTGTTACGAAAATGAGTTGCATGTTTTAGCAACTATTGCAGAAAAGAAACAAGGATGGAAGGAGTGTGACGATCTATTAGTGCGGAATGAACCAGTGTGAAGACTATAATTGCATACTTCCGGATTCCTTTAGGAACTTGTCAAGAAGGTTTCTGATTCTAAGTTTATCACAGGTTGACCGAATGTAATCGAAATCGAGATTCTCTGTATTTCGTTTCAGAATACCTAGAGCATCTCTAAGATCCTGTTCCCCTTGAAAGAGTATCTTGTTCACAAGTGTGTCTTCAGCTGTACCAAGCTTTGCTGCTGTACCAAGGAAATCAACTGTTATTGCCCTATTCAGGGTCATTTGGTCGAATTCTGAATTTACACTTTGAATATCAAGTCGAAGAAGAGAGTCTTTGAAGAAACATGTACTGTGTGATTTCTCGTCGAAAGCTGCTCGGATGTCGACTGTTGATGTTCTAAATCCTTTTGAATTCAAGAAATTAACCAATAGTGGAATCTGCTCGTCTTTTATTTGAAGGATGAAATCTATATCGACAGTAGTACGAGGGACTCCATGATACATAACTGCAAGTCCTCCAACAACGACATATTTGATTTCATTCTCATTAAGAAAGGAACACACAAATTGAAGAATTTCAGGGAACTCTTCCATATTATCGTTCTCCTGCAACACGTATTGCCAGGGCTGAGAGTTTCAGACCCATCAATAGAGTTTCAATACCGGAGTAGCGTCTTGCTTCAATTGCAGTCTTTACTTGATCAATATCTCTCCTATGTTTGACTTGTTCTGCAATTGTTTTACTCATATTATACTCACATTGTTAGTATTGACTCTGCTCATATATTCTACTATTCTGAATAGGAGAAGATAAGAGATGGAAGGAGTGTGACGAGCACACCCGAGCAGGGTTGTCAAACCCGGTCCGTTAGTTTACGACCGTGCCTTCATCTAGCGTCAAATCATATTATTTCAAGGATGTCATCGGTGAAAGTCTTTGCATCAATGATTATCGATTTGGCACTCTTGTATACTATCTTAAGATCTATTTCCAGATACAAATGAACAAGGACATTCCTTAATTTTACAAAATCAATCAACCTATCAGCAAGATCAGAATCGATGACTTTGTGTTTCGCAATGACTCTCACAGCATCGCTATATGTTCCAGGAGAACCCCAATGATTGTGTGCAACAAGATGAGTACAGATATCGATAATAGCTTGGGCGATTATCTGTAGATTTCTCTCTACTGCACTTTGTGTAGTTTCATCAACCCAAAACTGGTCTTCTGATAATTGCTCAACAATGCGCAAACGAGTTATGCGTTCAAGAATAGTATCCAACCGTGCTTTCACTACAAGAGGATCTACAGCTATTATGTTCACGCTCCTAATGATTGTTTCAAGTAGTTCTCAATGTAATACTTCCAATCAGGATACCTACCCAGAACATACTCTACAAAGCAGGGCCATACATCCTCATCCTTTGAATAGAGGACCTTACCATCTCGGACCACTCTATAGAGGAGTGAGAGATCAGCGAGATTCAAAAGAGTAACATCAATCTTTGGCGAGTTCCTTTTATCAACAAAATCAAAGAGAGATAACAAATCACCAAAGACTAGTTGCAGTTCTTTTTGTGGATTACTAACTTTGACTCCAATATCGATATCACTTTGTGGATGTGTTTCTCCAGTGGACATAGAACCAAAAAGAACAATGAAATCAACTTGTTCACCAAGATGCTCTCTAATCTTGATAACAATCTCACTCATCTGATTACTGGTATTCAAACATCCACTTCCTGCTACAAATCATCACCTATTGGAGAATATAAACTCGAAGGTAATTTAATCTCACAAAGAAATAAGGATAGAAGGAGTGTGACGAGAGCAAACTTCAAGATCCTCACTGGATAAGTACCAGTTCTCGTGAGAATTATAAGTAATCGTGAGAACCTATTAGATGAGGTGTCTTAGTTGGCTAACAACATGATTGTAGTGGACCCAGATATTATGTTAGGAAAACCCGTCTTAGCAGGGACGCGGATAACGGTAGAACTCATTTTAGAAAAGTTAGCAGCTGGAGAAACAATAGAACAAATTCTTGAAGAATATCCTCGACTTACTCGGGATAGTATATTGGCAGCTCTCGCATATGCCTCCAATGCATTGAAGAGTATTGTAACCTACCCAACTGAGGCTACATCAGATTGAAGTTGCTCGCAGACGAGTGCGTTGAAAAGAGTATAATCAAGCATCTCAAAGATAATGGATTTGAAATATCATCCATCGCTGAACTTATGCCAGGAGCCTCTGATATCGTCTGCATAATAAACTCTACAAGATGTCACTCAATCTCTGAATGTTTTTGTAGGCTGAAAAGAAATAGGATGGAAGGAGTGTGACGAGCACACCCGAGCAGGGTTGTCGAACCCGGTCCGTTAGTTTACGACCGAGCCTTCATCCGCCGCCCGTCACTAGCTCCTTCCTGACTAGCTCGTGGCCCTCATCGTCGACAATGACAAGATGAGCACCACATGAAAGTCAGCAGTCATAGCACCGAACGACCATTTCCAGGAGGTTCAGTAGCCCTTCAGGGATTTCTTCTGACATAATATTTCATTTCCTTTTTACTATCCATTTGCATACTCTACTATCAATTGTTTGACTGCCATGTTTTTCGTCACTTTTAAGCCGTAATTGATTACAAACTGTAATCGACTGAAAAAACACTATTTGTCAAGCATAGATGGTAAGAGAAAGTCTCCATGTTTCTTTTGAGCAGATAGTAGTCGCTCTGTCTGGTCTCGGATCAAATCGAAGACTATGTCAGGTGTATCTGGAACGGTTTCATGATAGATCTGTGCAATACGATCACATTTGCTGATATATGATGCTACACTGATAGCAAAGTGTTTCTCGTAATCAATCTTGGAATATTTTTGTTTGAGGTGTTTTTTGAATAACCGCCGGAGGTCTTTATACTTGGGAATAAATCCAGTTGGTGTTTCTATAGCACCAACCTCACTATGGATTCTCAGGTCCATCCATTGAAGCCAGATTCGCTTAGCATCTTTCCCAGTCATATAATCTCCATTCTCATCTTGTTGGAAGTAGTTGACCGCAAAGATATGTGGCGGATTTCTAACACTCTTGCCGAACTTGAGATGGTTATTGATATATTGACCAAGCGGAATTGATATGAAATCAAGATTTGAGAAAGGCTGGAATTTTCGTTCACCACTGGGTCCAAGAGTTGCTGCAGTTGTCTTACTCTCAAGACTTGCGCCCATAGTAATTACTCCATGATTCCAGTTGAATGATTGTTGGACTGGAACCCAAGTATCAGCATCACGACCGCCATAGATAACGCCACCTACTTCAACACCAGCTGGGTCTTCTAGTGCAGAATCAAGATTTGGTAGTTCATTCAGGTTGATTGTGTATCTTGCGTTCTTATGCGCCATCGGGATCTCTTCACCATTCTCATCAACTTTTCCTATCCACCAAGGTCCAGAATGGTTAACACCGCGGGGCGGCAACACACGGCCATCATCCAACCAATGTGGATATCCTTCTTCGGTGATTAGCACATTAGAAAAGATTGCAGGTTCAAAAGAGTGCAGAACTTCCCAGATTACTGGGTCGTCCTTTTTACTCACAGATCTGATAATCCCGAAAATCCCGTGCTCAACATTGACAGCACGCACTTTGTCATCCACTATTTTCAAAAAGTCAAATCATCGCCAACAATTGATGCACCAGGGACCATCGAGGTACTCGTCTTCCCGCATCCGGATGGAAATGCTCCAGTCATGTATGTCTTTCGTTTTCTAGGACCATGCACAGCCATGAGAAACATGTGTTCAGCAAGCCAGTCTTCTCTACTCGCCTTTCTGATAGCTAATCTAAGAGCAGGTTTCTTCAATCCAATGGTATTGCCAGCATATTGCGTGTTATAGCTATAGACCGTATTAGCTTTGGAGTCAATCAGAACTCCTCGTTTTTGCCAACCAATACTTACTGATTGGACAAGCTTGCCGGAAGAGTGTAGCATCCAGAATACCTCCTTATCTTCAGGAAGTCGCTTGAAATACTCATAACCAGATCGATAGAGTAAATCTTCACTATGGGCAACGTAAAAGGAATCTGTAATTTGAACACAGGGAATTGAGAATTCAGAATCAAGAGGTCCAAGACAGAAGAAACGTACAATCATTTTCTTGTTGTGCATACTTCCTTTCATTCGCATTTCAATATGAGAGAGCCCCTTATTTCGCTCCATTTGTCCGAGTTGCGAACCAAGAGATTCGCCTTCAGGAACAAGGTATCGAGTTTTTCCTATATCACGGGCTTGGTCAAAGAATCCATCAAAGTGCACTGAGTGTGTATCAATTGCTAGCTCGGTTTCTTCTCCTCGTGCAATCGCAGTTCTTCGAATGTAGTCAATGTCCTCATCAGAATCAGTACTGACAAAAACTTTCATCGGCTCACAGAGCGCCACGGCTTTAGCCACAAACTTGTGCACATCAATATTCGGAATAGCAAGTAATTTCGCTAATCCAATTGGATTAAGGTACTGCTCAAGTACGTAGATATGATTATTCACAGCAGGTTCCTCCAAGGTCACTGTGATGCTCAATTGCTCTCTACATCACATCAATATAATACCGTCGCCTACTGCAATAATATTAACCCATATGCATGGTCGTTCATGTCGGCGAAGGTAAGACTCAAATGCAAGACTCACGCGCAAGCAACTTGTTGCTCAAATGAGCAAGGACTGTTGACAAGTTCATACTAATGGATGGTGTGTATTCTTGGCGCTTAAGGAGTTCACTTACAACGTTCCGAAGATTGAGAAGGGCTATGCAAACCAAACACTCTACATCAACCTCTCGGACAACACTATTGAGATTAGACCTGTGGACGAGAAGATGAAGGAAACATTCACTGGAGGAAAAGGATTTGACCTCTGGTTAATGTGGAATGGTCTTCCAAAAGACAGGATAGTAAAATGGGATGATCCCGAGAATGAGATCTGTATTGGTACTGGTCCATTAGGTGGGGTAACTCAATACCCGGGGGCCGGAAAGTCAATCGTAACCTCGATCTCTCCCATGACAGGAATTCCCATCGACTCTAATGTTGGAGGGTACGCCGGTCCGAACCTGAAGTTCTCTGGGTTTGATGCCATGGAGATTCAGGGTAAGGCAGGCAAGGATATTTACATTTTCATAGACGGAGACCATGGCAAGATAGAGATTCACGATGCTAGTGACCTGCCAGATACTGCCTATGATATCACACGTATTCTCGGTGAGCGACATACCGAATTAGAAGGCAAGGACATGTCAGTCGTAGCAGCAGGTCCTGGTGCTGAGCATGCATGGATGGGCTGTCTGAATTTCTCATGGTGGGATATGCGTAGGAATTTACCTAGGTACAAGCAGGCTGGTCGTGGTGGTATTGGAACCGTCTTCAGGAATAAGAAGATCAAAGCGATCGTTATCAAGTTCGCAAAGATAACTCTGGACCTGGTCAATGCTGCAGACCCTGACGGTGTCAAGGCAGCAGGTCGTGGTCACTCTGGTGGTATTCTCAAACTCGACCCGAATCAAAACAGAATGAGAGTTCTTGGTACTGGTCACCTTCCCTCAATCATGGACGAGTTCGATCTCCTACCAACACGTAACTTCAGAGCAGGTAGTGACCCTGAAGCAAAGGCACTCTTTGGTGATGTCTGGGAAAACATCTACACGAATTCCGGGAAGGGTTGGGATGGATGCTGGAGACCGTGTGCTATCAACTGCTCACACTGCATCGAAGGATTCGTTCCAAAGACCGGTTCATTCAAGGGTAAAACAGTTGTTGTGGACGGACCAGAATACGAAACAATTGCTGGTTGTGGTTCGAACATTGCTATCTTCGACCCTCACTGGGTTGCAGAAATTAACTTCTATTGTGATGCTTATGGACTTGACACAATCTCCTTTGGCTCTACTATGGCTTTTGTGATGGAACTCTTTGAAGAGGGGCACATCGATGAAAAAGCCACAGGTGGTCACAAACTGAAGTGGGGCGCTGCTGAAGAAGTAATGGCAGTGTTACACGAGATAGCAGAAGGTAAGGGATTCGGAGGCGAGCACCTCGGTAAGGGTATTCATTACCTCAAGGGTTACTTTGGCGATAACTTCGGTGTTGACAAGAAGGTCATGCATGATATTGGAATGGAACACAAGGGTCTCGAATACTCCGAGTACGTAACTAAGGAAAGTCTAGCTCAGCAGGGTGGCTACGGTCTCACTCTCAAAGGACCACAGCACGACGAGGCTTGGCTTATCTTCCTAGACCAAGTTCACAACTATATGCCCACGTTCGAGGACAAAGCAGAGGCACTTCACTACTTCCCGAATTGGCGTACATGGTTCGGTTTGAACGGATTGTGTAAACTACCATGGAACGATGTTGTGCCTGCAGATAATGCGGATTCTGGTGAACCGGCTAAAGTTCCTGGACATGTGGACTTCTATGCTCAATTCTTCGAGGCGATGACTGGTAGACCAACCAAGGGAGAGGATCTGATTCACATGAGTGAGAAGGTCTACAACTTCCAGAGGATCTTCAACATCCGACAGGGCAAGGGTCTCAGAATTAACGACTCATTCATTCCTTACAGAAGCGCAGGTCCAGTTACTGATTGGGAATACGAATCACGTGTAGAAAGATATGATGAACAGCTCAAGGAACTCGGTGTGGATATCAGTGAAATGAATACTACTGAGAAGAACAAGAAGCTCCGTGAGTTTAGAGAGGAGCGTTACAGACTTCTAACTGATGCAGCCTACAAGCGTCGTGGCTGGACTCGAAACGGTGTGCCGACCATGGAGAAGATCAAGAAACTTGGTCTCGATTGGATTCCTGAAGTGGTTGATATCGTGAAGAAGCATGAAGGAACTGAACCTCCACAGGATACACTACCCGCTTCTGATGAGGCTTGGAACTAGAACACCAATTAAAGAGCCCTGAAAATGGGCTCTTTTCTTCTTATTTCACTATCTGTAAATTAGTATTCCACACACATATTAGATGTCTTTTCGTTGATAGATTCTAATTATGGAATGATGGTGTATGAATGAAACCCTAACTTCTGTACGAAGAGTCTGAACTGTGAACCAAAGGATTCTAAACCCTAGTTTGCATATTATCTAAGTGATAAAAATGAAAACAATTGGTTATTTCGACGGGACAGACTCAATACTTCTCACAAAATTAGCAGCAAGTGGATTCTGCACATTACCATTGGGAAATGAATGGGACAATCATGGAAAAATCGCATCTCATCTTGAACCTGACGAAGTGAACCTCATAATTGCATATTTACATAAATTATTGCCACCACGAGATGAGGTGAAAAGACCAATACCACTTCCTATTGATCTGCTATACCCGGCTAAGACGTATGATATCCCAGTGCTAGTAGTTGTTCCCAAAGAGTTTCATAAAAAAGCTAAGAATCTCTTGGGGGAAGCTGTAGACTTTGTAAATCTTGTAACACCTGATGAACTTGAAGAGAACGTTCGTAAGATTCTTGATTTCTGATTAGATAACAATAATAATAATTGAAGCTTGGAAACAGAATATGAAGGAGAGCTGCAAAGCTCTCCATTCTCCATTCTTTAAGAAATGATTATCAAACAAATCCCCGACTGGGAGCAGTACCAAGTTTAAGTTGTGCAGCGCGAGCATCATCATGAGGTGCAGCTCCTGTGAGCTGCTTCTTGAGTTTCTTGTACTCGTCTTCACAAGTGGATTCAAGCTGGAATTTTGTAATGCTCAATTTGATCTCATTACTGTTGAGAGTTTCGATAAAGTGTGGTGGGACAAGAAGATCAATGTCAGGTTGAACCTTAAGGCGCTCAAGGAGTTCCTCCAAGAAACCTCCACCAAGCAATAACCACATCATGTTTTCTAAATCAAACCAGATGTCAATAACAAACCCAACCTTGAAACCATCGGAATCAATGACCTTTATGTCGGAGAGCCTTGAGAAAGCAATATCGGTCTCAGCCAAAACTCCGGGATCAATGGTTTTCTTCAGGGACTCACCATCAACATTCAGGTAGACTTTATCGGAGATAGAATCAACATTTTCAAGTCTAATCACAGGATCAATATCAGGTCGTGCTCCAATAGATTCCAGAAGTTCCTCAACCCTTCCTCCTCCAAGCACGATATACTTCAAGTCGAGTTTATTATCAGCGCAGTCAAATATCCAGTCCATAACTTCACCGACTTTCTCTCCATTGGAGTCGACTACATCTTTGCTTCGAATGTCACTATATTTTAGTTCACAGCATTGCATCATCCCTAACCTCTTTATCAGTTCACTATTGTTAATATATAAGCTTTCGCCTTACTGAATACGAAATGTGTAAACTTGATTTGGGCTTACGTCCTGAAAAAGTATTTGGAAACTCGCTGAATGAACTCAATTAGTACGTTCGACTAGTAGTCCACACACCTATTAGACTCGAATGCTAGTACGGTTAATCGTAATTGGGAAAGATGTTGTATGAATGAAACCTTAACTCCTGAACGAAAAAAAAGACGAGAATCCATCAAGGGTCTATCACGATTCACAGTCTCAGGCTCACTTACAAAGGAGGTCGTAGAGGATATTGTCGCAGCTGCTCCACATGTTCAAATTTTGAATATTGAAATTATTGACGATACATCATTTGAACTTTCTATTCTGGAGGAGTTGAAAGATATACTAATGTTGAAAATCCTGGAAAGCTCCAATCTTACGCATATCAAACTAGAGGGTATACAAGAACTCAGCCTACTCACTGGTTTTGAGATAAATGTAAATCCCGAGAGCATTGAAGAGATTGATCTTACTCCTCTCGCAAATCATCCAACCCTCCATTCTGTAACTATTGCAGGTCCAGTGAAGAATCTGAAGGGGCTTGAAGTACTCAAAACCATTCCTAATTTTGGATCCATAGGTCTCTATTCACTTAATATTTCAGAGCTTGACCTAACTGCACTCTCGGGATGCAAGAATCTTGAAAGTGTCTATATGGGAGATATAGGACCCGAGAATCAACGAAGCCATACAAGGTCACTCTTCCCAAACTAGTCCCATTGAAAGTACTTGAAATTTCAGAATGCTATAGTGATGATCTGAAACTGGAAATTGATTTCTCATTTCTGGAAGGTCTTGATTCACTTGATAGTCTATGTCTAGCAAACTGCAATCTGACCTCATTCGATTTCAGTGGGATATCTTCCCTCAAGAGGATAGGAAAGATAGACCTATCAAACAACAAGATAACTCACCTAGACATTACTCCAATTCGTGAGATACCTATGTTCACAGAAAAGGCACTGGGAGAATCACCCTTTGTGATCGATGAGGAGGTCATCATTCAGATTGCGAAAAACACGGAGAGAGATCTTCAGGATATTAACTCACGACCGGATAGAGTTGTTAAAGACCATGATGGACATTTTGCTATCGAGTTTGAGTTTGGCCATCAGTGGGTCCGGAAGCTATTTGCTAATCACATTGTGGAATGGATATAGACATCTCCGGCAGTGTTAATACTGAAACAACCAGACCACTTATGTCTTCGAATCGGTTTGCTTTATTCTCAAACTACGAACAGTCCTTAATTGAATGTCATCTCTAATCCACTGCGCATGTTCAGACAGAAATGATGCTACTTCGACCTCTGCACGATTCAGTACTTTTGAATAATTCTCAGAACTAGCAAGTACTGACTTACGATGCACGCGTAACTCCCGATAGACACGTCTTACATCTTGTATCTGTTTTCGAATTCCAAAAGAGAACATTTCGTCAATCCCAACTTCAAGGGCGTATAAACTTCTTCTTCGACCTCTACTCGCTCCACTATTATCAGAATGTCTTGCAAGAATGCCCATTGATTCAAGCTGTGAACATAATATTGATACAGAACTTGCTGAAAGTCCCGTCATAGTACTAATCTCACGTGTGCTTAACATACGTTGCGATTGATTCCTTTCACTGTATAAAACTCCTAGAATGTTTGCGGCACTTCTTTGAATGCCCATAATCTGCGCACATACCTCTAATGCTCTTCTAATCGGGGGATTGATTTCAATTGGCTTCACTTATCGTTTCTCTCCTAACTCTTGGAAACACTATTTTGAACATAGCACCCTCTTCAGGAATTTCTGGAATCCGATCGTGAACTCCAATGCTCCCCCCATACTTCTCTACAATTTCACTCGAGAAATGAATACCTAAACCGCCAACTCTTTGCCTTGGGTCAAAAAGGGCATGTTTCATAGGATTAGTAATTCCCGAACCATTGTCTGCAATCGTAACCACATAATTATCTGATGTCAAAAACAAATCAACCCATATACGTTTTTGAAATGATGAGTTGTGATCTAGCGCGTTACTCAGTAAATTGTTTATCAGATCTCCTAAGTACTTATCAGCCATGATGATTTCATCAGGTGCTTCATAAGTCAATTCTATAGAAAATTCATCATCTCTTTCTGCCAAAGTTTCAATGCATTCGAAGAAAATCTTAAGCAATGACCGCTCTACAAGGGGTGTCATCCAAAGGTGATCTGTCGACTGAACCTCTGATATTATCTTAATACACTTATGAACTGACTTCTCAATCTGATCAGCAAAACGAGGAATCAATGCTACATCTTTTTCAGAATTAACATCTTTCATGAGCTCGGCATTACCAAGAACAACCTGCAACTGGTTTGTTATATCGTGAGCTAAAACATCCAGATAAAGCCGAGATCTTTTAGACTCCATTTCCAAGCGATCTTCAGCCCATCTTTGATCAGTCACATCTATATTGTATTCAATCATTTCAACGAGGTTTCCATCAGCATCGAATATCGGGTAACCAAAGACCTGGAATATTCCATCAGAACCATCGTTTCTAATATGGTTATGTTCAACAATCACAGGTTCCCTAGTTATTTTTATTTGGTCAAGAGGGCAGACAAGACCAACTTCTCTACATGGTTTATCACTTCCATGTGAAAGTTTGTAACAGGTCATTCCCGGCTCTATTGAATTATTCATCGCTGCTTTATTCGCCATCTTGATTGTGTAATCATTCGCGTCTATTACGAAGAAGGGATGAGTTAATGAGTTTATAACCCTCTCCAGAAAATTTCGTTGATTCTCTATTTCTTCATCAGCACATTTACGATTCAAGATGTCATGAAAGAACGCCACCATATTTCGATATGAAGTTTGGAATGCTACAACCTCGAATGCTCCAGAAATTTGTTCATCTGTGTATGTAACTTGTTCAGTCACCCAGCTGGTACCATTGAGCGCAGCTTCTCGGTAGCGTTGTGGAATTTCGGTATCTGCTAATGCCGGAAAGGCTTCTTCTATAGTTTTTCCAATGAACTGGCTATTATCAACTCTCAGCAGAGAATCTGCTGCGGGATTTGCACCAGAAAACACAAGTCGTTCCTGGGCATCTAACACGTACATGTGGACACCTACAGGTGCAGACTCGATAATCTGTCTGAACTTCATTTCACTCTCTCGTAGAGAATCTTCCATTTGCTTACGTTTAGAGATATCATGTACTACGCACACAAATGAAATTGGATTTCCATTATTATCCATGAGGACAGACATATTTCGTTCAGCTGGAAAGGTTGTTTCATCTCTTCTAACCATCAAGTATTCTATACTAAGAGTTTCTTCTTGTTTCATTATTCTTTTAATATTGTCAATTGCACGGTTGCGATCCTCAGGCGCGATTAGTTCCAAAGCATCGACACCAATCATTTCTTGAATTGATGAAAAGCCGTACATCTCAGCTGCGTGTCTACTGCAAAGAATGATTCTTCCCTCAAGACTCACTAGCATCACAGCGCATGGTGAAACCTCAAGGAGTTGGGAGAACAACTCGATACTTTGAGTGAGAGAATTCGATTTCTCACTCATCATTAAATCAGGTGTGTTAGAACAGCCTTTGCATTGTGCAGGTAGATTTTCACTGATTTCACGCACTATTTTGTCACTCCTTTTAAGCTCAAAGTTACTTCGACCAAATTTCGATCTAGTCATTGTTTGACAAGAAATGCTAACTCTCAAGAATGTCCCTTATCCTGTTCGCCGCACGAACTAGATTAAATTCTGCATCCTTGCCAGCTGATCGCTTCCTTATTCTGGATATCCAGCCTTTATTCTCCTCCGTTTGGATTGCTCCGATTCTGAACCATCTATTTTTCACCATAAACTCATGAATGGAGAATGTCATACCAAGGGCTCTGATTAAGGCACCTTTGGGATGACCGTATCCTAGATTGTCGTTTATTCGAATTGTTGTATCTGAGAAGAGGGATATCATTGCAGCTAACGTCTGACTTGATGAACCATCAACAGTTCTCCCTGCTACGACCAAACCTCGTTCGTTTGTTACTACACAACTCGCGAATTTTCGTTTATCAATCATTAAATCACTAAGGACTCCATCAAGCCTTTCTAACTTACCTTCTCTCAACTTACAACTCCTCCTTTCATGTTACAGTTTCGTCATGTAGCTTGACGTCCCAGAGGGACACAATCTCGTTTATCTGATCACTTAGATTCTCTATCTCGAAACTCACTAAGCCAAGCTGCGCTTTATTCGGAAAAATGCATGCAAGCATGACATTATCAGCTACGTTTTTCAAAAGGATTGAAAAGTTAACTAATCCATTCTCATCGTCGGCATCAACCAACACTTGACGAAACGAGCTCTGTTGATTAACCAATCGGATGAAGTCTTCGGATATAGTAATCAGACCAGCTGACATACTACTAATCGCCATCTCCATATTCTCAGGCATATCCTCATAGAATAGACGATGAGCTAGAATATAGCCATCTACTGTGAAGACCGTAAGTCCCCACACAGGAACTCTCATCTCGAATTCAGTCAGAAGTGATCTAATTTGATTGACGGGTGGAATATCTTCTTGTTGTTCACTCATATTATCACTGTCCTAAATATATTGAGATTGAGAAATCGCTTTTTGGAGGTCATCACCTTCTGTGTTTCCAACAGCAATATCCTCAATCCTTCTCAACAGGAGAATTAAAGCATCCTTGGAAGACTCGCGATTCTGGGCAGACATTCCAATTGACTCTGAAACACCTAACCAATTTGCTACATCCTCAGGACTCACTGAGTCATGTCTATCTTGTTTGTTTGCAATTGATACTATAGGAATATCACCAAATGCAGTTTGGGTTTCAGCCAAGATAGCAGATGCATCGCCAATCATACCGGGGTCAGATGAATCAACAATCATTAGAACACCATCACTATTTGATCGCATGGTATCTCTAACAAACTTGAAATGCAGCTGACCAGGTACTCCTCGGAGTTCAATCTCCTTCGCAATCCATCCCTCATACTCAGATACTTCACGGGTGTATTCGTCCTTGGGGATTATCAAACCCATAAAGCCAGACTCTTTCCGGACCCAGACTACTCGACCTAAATCAAAGCCAGTAGTCGTAGTGCTTTTCTCGCCCCGGTATTCCTCCTTCATATCACGCTCAATCGATATTGCTTTCGGATCAAGCGAATGGATGAGGGTGGTCTTACCGGCCTGGAAAGGCCCAGTCACGTAGACCTTATAGTCGTATGACTTTAGTTTCTTTATTAACAAAGTATTCGTTCTCCTTTTTCTCCTGTTGAGATCGTTCTGTTTTCTCAATTAGACTAACATATTCAAACTAGAGAATCGACATTATTTCTGATGTCGCATTATCCATTTCGAAGTCAATCAGTCCAATCTTGGCTTCCTTCGGGGCAGTAGCAATCAGAGCAGCTTTCCCTAGAGTTCTAACGATCACTGTCTTCTTCTCACCTTCGAGGACTATGTTCTTGGGATTTCCTGACCCCAAGGCAGCACCTACTCTACCACCGATTGATACCAATGCGGCTGCCATTGCAGACACTGCTTTCTCATCTACACCCTTGTGAAGAGCAGCAGCCATCAACTGGCCTCTGTCACTCACTAGAGCACAGCCATCAACTTCACTATCTGCTTCTAGCTTCCTCAAAGTATCTTCGAGTTTTTTCATTTTTGCACTCATATTATATCACCTTTCTATTTCTTTTCATAGAATTCACACGTATCCTTCTCCTTCGCAGAAGCATAGATGTTCTTCTTATTGCACCAGACCATGCCTTGAGCATTATCGTCTCCGGCATGTATACAATCTGACAGTTTTGACATTCATATCACTCCAATGAGATTGTAAAGGAGCAAGTGTTAACCTCTGGTTTCCATGTACAACGCTCAATCATTGAGTTCTTTCCAGTAGTAGCCTTAACTATACTAGCAAGGATTGCTGTTAATGCACATGGTGGAATGAGTTCAGGATCTCCTGCACGCAGCACTGCTGTTGCAGAAGAGAAAACACAGTCACCAAGGTTGATCTGTATCTCAGAGTCAGTTACACTTACGACTTCTGTTATTTGGCATGCACCAAGCTTCTGCAACTCAGAAGCATATGACTCAACCACAGACTTTACATCGCTACCCTGAACGTCTAGTTTCAGATTATCTAACATGCCTTTGGCTTCATCACCAAATGCTTCAGACATCTGAGCCCAGATAAGCGGGATTTCCAAGCCCATGTTCAACATGGACGTTGCAACAGCAACAATCAGTGCGTTGCTTGCGTCTAACAGTTGTTTGTAATCCATTTCTGTTATCTCAAGGCCGCTGCCTTTCTGCCACAGTTATCCGTGGCTACATGGCCGATTAATTCTTGTAATTATTAAACATATATATCTTTCTGTAATATCTAAAATATTTATATTATATGAATTATATAAAAATAGAGGCATGAATCTCCGGAAATAGTATGCCTCCGATTATTAAAAATAAAATAAGAAAGATCTGGAGGTGCAAGGACTCAACACTGAAAATCAGTATGAGTCCATATAGAACCATCCAGAATATCAGTTGGTTTCGTAGTCAGAAATTATCATTTACTCGGATTACTTCGAGAGCAGAATCATAAATGAGAATGCCATCTTGCATTAGATTAAGCATCGCTCCAACTGGAACACGTTGTGATAACGAGTAGAGCTTAGCTGGACCAACCTTCCTCATTTCCACTTGGCCCAGAATCTGTAAGACGTCTAAGTACCTTGCAGTACTATTCCTGTTGATATTGATGTGTGTAGAGAGCTCAGTTATTGTCAGCTCCTTTGGATACTTCCTCAGAATATTTCGAATGCTCTCAGGAATCAGTTTCTCACTCTCAGTCATCCATGCAGCACCTGCTACCTAGGGGTGTACTCCACTGTTTGTGGAAAACCAGGCGCCCCTGTTGCATTCACAAGTAATCACATCGATGAGTGCACTTGAATGTTTCCAGAGTTCAGATAAATATCATTCTCTAATCAGGCTATGATCCGCGTCCAATAGTGCCTTGGCTGATAGGATTCTTCTAGTGAACTCCCGCAGTCGGTCCGCGTTGCTATTGGCTTCCAGCTCCAAAGCTGTAAGTGCTTTCACAGCTACTTCATCACGAGAGTCAATCGTTGCTCTCATCGTCATAATCTCGGTCAGCATGCCTTCCAATTCAATATTGAGGCGTCTGATACCAAACATAATCAACCCAGAAAGTCCCTCACTCAAAGTATAGAGAGTAGGTCTTCTACCTCTCCCTTCTTGTTTCATATCAATACGGCTCTCAATGAACCCCAGTGATTTCAGCTGTGAGATAGCTACACTGATGCTACCCCTTGAGTAACCGGTTATACTTGACAGCTCTTCAGGAGAAATCGGGTCACCGGACCAGTAGTTCTCAGTTAGTAGAACCGCTAAAATGTCACGAGCTGCCTCTGAGAGTCCAACCCATTGTAAATGTTTCTTGCATATTCGCACAAGCTTGATGTATGAAAGGGAATCTCGGTCGGTCATTTGTGTATACACCTTCTATCCTTTAAGTATGGATAGAACCATTAAATATTATATTCCACCGCTATATATTTAAATCTTCTTATTATTTCGATATTTCAGAAAATAAACAGTTTATTTAAAAAACAAACGAGAGTCCATATAAATGTCGGATTCAGATATACTATACCCTCACACTTTTCCACACCACAATAATAAAGACCAATTTTATGATAATCATTGGTGTCCAATTTGCTAGATCCAAGTATCCAACGGAGGCTAAACAATTGAAAGTTCGTATTCTAGTTGTTGACGATGACGAGGACCTACTCTTTCTTGCCCAACAATACCTGACTGCACAGGATTCTGATTTCGTTCTAGTCCAGACTAGAACAGCTCAAGATGCTCTTCTACTCCTCGATGAGGAGGACTTTGATGCGGTCATCTGTGACTTCTATCTTGGGCCAGGAGAGATGAATGGTCTTGAGATACTGGGATGGATGAGGGATCGAGGCTGTGCTACTCCCTTCATAATATTCACAGGAAGAAGTCGAGAAGAAGTTGCGATACAAGCCCTGAATCTAGGAGCTGATTACTATCTTGAGAAGGGTGATGACCTTGAGAGCCTCTTTATAGAGATTGGATATCATATTAAGAGCGTCGTCATGAGTAAAAGAACTGAAGAAGCATTACATGAAAGTGAACAGAAATATCGAACACTCGTACAATCAATAAACGATCTCATTTTCGTCATTGATTCGAATAATAAATTCATACAATATTACTCAGAAAGGAGCGAGGACCTTCTAACTCCTCCAGAGTTTTTCATTGGAAAGCACATCACTGATATCCTACCTCCAGTCATAACAGAATCATACCTTACACTAGCTGAAGAAGTTAGATTAACAGGAGAACGGAGAAGCTTTGATTATGAGTTAGAATTTCAGGAAAAGATGAAATGGTACACTGCGAACCTTGACCTGCATGAGGATAATGAGAGCATCGTTGCCATAATTGAAGATATCTCAGAACGTAAACGTGCAGAAGAGGAACTCAAAGATGCAGAAAGGGATTGGCGTTATACATTCGATTCAATTCCGGACATGGTTACAGTCCTTGATAATAACTTCCAGATAGTGAAGGCAAACAAGGCAACTTCAGAATTTACAGGTATCAAGCTTGAGGAACTAATAGGCAAGAAATGTTATGAAGTGATGCATGATTTATCAGAACCATTTCCTGTTTGCCCACATCTCAAAACTTTGGAAACAGATGAAATAGCTTCTGAGGAGATTTATGATCCGCATATTGGAATACCCATTCTTGTCACAACATCACCGATCATTGATGAAACAGGGAACAAGACAGGTGTTGTCCATATCGCTAAGGACATCTCCGAACGCCTAGCTGCAGAAGAAACAATCAAGACCAGTGAAGCTCGGTTCCGCGCTATTTTCCAGCGTGCCGGAATAGGAATGGCTCTAGTTAATTTGGATAAAGAAATTCGCGAAGTGAATATCGCGTTTCAGAAATTCCTCGGTTATGACCATGATGAACTCGTAGGAATGAAACTCGGCGAGATTAGTCACATTGAAGATACACCAAAGGATGCTGCACAGTTGAAAGACATAATTGATAGAGGTGAAGAAAGCTATCAAATGGAAAAGAGGTATATAAGAAAAGACGGAGAGATTGTTTGGGCACGACTCACGGTTTCATTGATCAGGGACGTTGATGGCATTCTTCAGAACACTATAGGTATGGTCGAAGACATCACAGATAGGAAAAAGGCTGAACGAGCAGTCATAGAGAGCGAAGAGAAATATCGAACCTTGGTCGAGTCCTCACAACAAGTTATTCTCATCCTCCAAGGTCAGGAGGCAACGATTGTTTATGCGAATGAAGGAGTCGCCGCTTTGGGTTACACTCCCGAGGAGATGACTTCTCTGAAAATCAATAATCTACTTCAGCGTGAAGATCAGTCCCGATTTGTTAAGTTGTATCAGGATATTACTTTCAAAAGTGCTGAACCACTGCCTGAGGGCTACGAAGTCCGTGTTGTTAGAAAAGATGGAGGCATTGCTTGGATGATAGGTCATCCATATCGTATAATTTACAATGGACAACCGGCTATGCAATCATTACTTGTAGATATCACAGATAGGAAACAAGCCGAGCAATTACTTAAGGAGAGTGAAACACGCTTTCGAGATTTGTTCGAGCATGCTGGTATTGGCATGGCGCTTGTTGAGTTAGAAGGAAAGATCCTTGAAGCAAATCCATCCCTCCTGAAATTCCTCGGTTATGAATATGAAGAATTAGTAGGTATGTTCGTCGATCAAATTACTTATACTGAAGACGTAGGGATAGACGATGAATATCTCGAACCAGTACTTCAGAAAAGAGAACAAGGCTACAACTTCGAAAAACGGTATGTTAAGAAAGACGGTACAACCGTTTGGGGGAGATTAACTGTTTCAATAGTTAGAGATGTGAACAATACTCCTCAATACACAATTGGTATGGTGGAGGACATCACAGAAGAGAAGAGAGCTAAAGCACAACTTCAGAAGGAACAAGCAAGAGTAGAAGAATACATTTCAGAATTGAAACAGAGTGAAGAGAAGTTTAAGCTGCTTTACGATAATCTATCTGATGGATTGGTTCAAACAGATGTAAGGGGCACTATCACTCTGTGTAGTCCGCGAGCAGCAGAGATGTTTGGAACAACACCCGAGGAAGTTGTAGGGACCTCAATATCGACAGTTGTTCATCCTCAAGATGTAGAAAGAATAATGCACAATTTCAGAAGCAGTCTTGAGCAACGGGAAACAGTACCAGGCGGATTTGATGTAAAGGGTGTTAGTCGGGATGAATCTGAATCTTACTACCACGTTACTAATACAATGTTAATGGAGAATAATGTACCAGTTGGATACCAGAGTCTAATTAGAGATATCACTCAACTCAAGGAAATAGAAGAAGCTCTTAGACAGAGTGAAACGAAATTCAGAAACATTCTCGAGAAATCACCAATTGGTATTGATGTTTTTGATTCCACTGGGAAACTAATCGAGGCCAATAAAGCATGCTTAGAAATTTTTGGAGTAGATTCGATTGATGATGCAAGAGATTTCAATTTATTTGATGACCCCAACCTTGGAGCGGATTTAAAGGAAAAGATTCGTAATGGTGAAACTGTTACGGCAGAAGTTCAATTTGATTTTGATAAAGTACGAAACCTAGGGCTTTATGCTTCATCTAAGATAGGAGTTCAGATAATGGAAACTGTCATTACAACACTAGGGTGGGATGAGGATGGTTTGCCACTAGGATACATTGCACAGATGCAGGATATCACCGCGCGTAAGTATGCTGAGAAAGAACTTCAACTCACACAATTTGCAGTTGAACGGTCAACAGATTCAGTTCTCAAAATCCATCCTGAAGGAGGCATCGCATATGCAAATGAGTCGGCATGTCAAGCGTTAGGTTATTCTAAGGAAGAGCTATCTCATATGACAGTATTCGATATCAATCCGAATATGTCACGTGCTGCCTGGATTGCTGAATGGCCAGAGTTCAAGAAACAGGGTTCATGGATGATACAATCTATTCATAAAACAAAAGATGGAGAACGATTCCCTGTAGAGATTGTTGCGAATTATGTTAACATAGAAGGAGAAGAATACTGTATTTCATTCGCCCGAGACATCTCTGAACGGATTATGGCCCAAGAAACCCTTGGGCAGAGTGAGATGCGGAAAGACAGCATGATAAGAGCGGCCCCCGTAGGAATCGGATTGGTACGTGATAGAGTAATGACATTCGTGAGTGATACATTTGTCAATATGATTGAGTACACACGCGAAGAACTCCTCGGTCAGAATGCAAGAATGCTGTATGAGAGCGATGAAGAGTATGAGCGTGTAGGCAGAGTGAAGTATGAGCAAATTCGTGAAGATGGCACTGGGACTATCGAAACGCGCATGGTAACCAAAAGCGGTAGCATCATTAATGTTGACTTAAGGTCAACGCCGATTGACGTAGATGATTCATCATCAGAAGTAACATTCACAGCGATGGATATCACAGCCCGAAAAGAAACTGAGGAGAAGTTAGAAAAACGAACTCATGAGCTGCTTGAACGAATCAAAGAAATCAATTGCCTCTATTATGTTTCTGATATATTGAAGAATACAGACAGACCATTGAAAGAGGTCTTCAGCGAACTTATCGAAACAATTCCTGCTGGATATCAATATCCTGACATTACGTTTGTCAGAATATCACTTGATGACGAGTATACTTCTCAGAACTTTGCAAAATCAATCTGGATGCAGTCTGCTAGCATCGTATCTTCAGGTACTGTCGTAGGGACTATCGAAGTGTTCTACTCTCAAAGTAAACCAAAATCTGACGAAGGACCATTCTTGAATGAGGAGAGAGACCTCATCAATACTCTTGCCAATCAAATAGGCGAATTTATTGAACGAGTCAAGACACAGAGAGAATTGCGCGAGAGTGAAAGAAAGTATAGAACAATTGTCGAATCCATGCAAGATTTAATTTTCGTCTATGATAGCTTGGATTATTACACAGAATATTACGCGGCTAGCACGCATCTTCTGTACACTGATCATGGAAGTATCCTAGGGGAGCATGTCAGTGAAGTTTTACCCCCTGAGATTGCCAAGATGCACCTGCAAAACTCAAATGAGGTTCGGACCACTGGGAATCCTGTGACATATGAGTACGCGCTTGAAATACAGAATGAAAACTATTGGTTTGAATCCACCCTTTCATTAAATGAGGATGAAGGTAGCATTATTGCTGTAGTCAAAGACATCACCCAGCGTAAGATTGCTCAAGATGAAACACAGAATCAGCGTGATTTCTTGCAGAAAGTCCTAGATTCCCTCACGCATCCATTCTATGTAATAGATGCAAACAACTACGAAATCAAACTAGCAAATAAGGCAGCAAGATTGGGCTCTTTGGATGAAACTGCAAAATGTTACACACTAACTCACCAAAGTGATACACCATGCGATGGAAGTGACCATCCTTGTCCACTGCTGGAAATCAAAAGAACTGGCAAGCCTGTTACTGCTGAACATAGACACTTTGATGAAAATGGTGATAGTAGAGACCTTCAGGTTCAAGCATTTCCAGTCTTCGATGACAAGGGTGTCATCACTCAGATTATTGAGTACGACATTGACATCACAGAACACAAGAAAATGAACAAGGCTCTTGAAGAGAGTGAGCAAAGATTTCGAGATCTATATGAGAAAGCTCCATTGAGCTATCAAACACTGAATGAAGAAGGCCAGATTATTAATGCCAATAGGGCATGGCTTAACTCTATGGGGTATTCTGCTGAAGAGATTGAAGGCAAATACTTTGGTGATTTTCTGACACATAAATCTAGAGAACGCTTCCCAGAACTTTTCGAACAGTTTAAGCAAAAAGGTACTGTGACTAATGAGGAATATGAGTTGGTTAGAAGTGACGGAGTCCATTTGATAGGTAGGTTCAATGGAAGAGTTGCCTATGATGAAAGTGGAAAATTCATTCAAACTCACTATATCTTTCAAGATGTGACTGAATTGAAGAAAGCTGATGATCTTCTAAAAAGACAGAAGGAAGAACTGAGTGAATTGGCTCATGTAATGTCGCATGATCTGGGAAATAAAATGCGTAATATTCGGAGTTTGGTGTCTATTGTGAAATCGAAGTGCGAAGATGAATCACTTGACAGAATTGACCAGATTGCTCTTCGATCAAATGAGCTGCTTCAAACCTCAGCTGACCTGGCTGACGCAGGACTTGTAATAGAAAAGACGGAATCAGTGAATCTAAACGACTTTGTTCGCGAAATCGCTAATACAACGATTCCGGACCATATCACATACGTCCAGCATGAACTATCAACAATCCAATGTGGACGTGAACAGATTGGCCAAATCTTTCAAAATCTATTCGAGAATGCTATTCAACATGGGAGTCCAACAAACATCGAAGTAAAATGGCGTAGAACTAAATCTGGTCAAGAAATCCGGATCATCAATGATGGGAGTCCCATCCCTCCAGAGAATCGAGAGAAAGTATTCCTACGCGGGTTTTCAACTAAAAGTAAGGGAACAGGGATTGGGCTTTCCATAGTGAAAAAACTTGTTGAAGCACATGGGTGGAGGGTTTCACTCCTAGATGATAGTAAAACAACATTTTGCATCGTAATCAACGAGGGTTAAACACCAGAATTATGTGCACCTGTTCTAGCTCGCATTAATGCACTTTGAACCATATCAGAGTCTTCAGATAAGGAAAGCAACCGAGTCATCTCATTCATAATGTACAGAGTCGCATCGTAAACACATTCTAGTTCTTCGGGAAACATGTGCTCGTTGAGGGGACAAAGAACCAGTAGATCATCACCAATAGAAACTTTCGAAATCCATGGATGTTTGATAATGCCTTCTGTATGTGTTTTACGGAGGATACCAAGTAGATATCCCTTTGACAAAAAAGATTTGCACTCTCGAATGAAACTGTTCAATATCCTTTCATTTGTTAGGACCATATTGTGCTCTACGGTTACTTTTTGGATGTATCCCATGCTGATGAGGTTTCCCACTTCCAGAGAAACAGATTCAGTATTCTGAATGTTCAAAGTAGAAAATATTGTTCCAAGATTATTACGACCTTCAAGCTTTCCAACAACTCTCATTGTGTCAACACAAAGATCCAGAGGGTTATTTTGGGATAATAGGAAGCCCAATGAATCTCTTGAAGGAATCAAGATATCATCGTTAGCTGGAACATAACCGAGATTGATTAAATTGTGCCAGTAAATTCCGGATATAATCTGAAGTGCATCAGATACAGATATCCCCAAAAACTCTGATGCTTGAGCAACATTGATACCTTCCTCCATAAAATGGAGCAGTTTCCTGATTTGGGTTGAAACGTCAAGAGAATAAGAATCAAGTTGTGCTTCCCTCCATTCGGGTCTTCGCCATAATCTTGTGTTTGGGGTTAGACGGTCATTTATGAATACGTTCCTGACAAAATCCTCGTAATCTCCGATTAAACCGCCTTCAAAATGCGATGTCTCTTTAAACATCGCGTAGGTTGCTTCGAATTCTGTGATGATTATTCGGAGTTTGCTACGTAGCTCGCTTGTTTCTCTTGAAACTGCAAGAACTCCGACAGCCCATTCTCCCCCTTCAACGATCAGAGTTGTATCAGAACCATAAACAGTCTTCCACTGTGCTTGTTCGGACCCAAGAAACTCACTGAGAAAACTTGCCATGGCACCCACGAAACCAGAGAGGAGTTGGGGATCAGTCGCACCCATTAAGAACTCATGTGAGTACATTGCAACACCAGCGTCCTTATGATAAATAAAAAGTGACTTTTCATTTGCTTGCCCTGGTTCAAAATCCTCAACAGAAATACTGGGTTCCAATCTAGTAATATGCTTGGACTTCTTTTGGTGTGAGGAGTATTTTGACAAAGGATATTCACCATTGTTAAGTTTTAGAAAACATTGAATCAGAGAATTCTTTTTCTAACTGTATACTTGATAATGAGAATGAATTAGAGGGTTGATGGGAGCAGTTTAGAGATGGGCAATGCTTCGTTGAATCTATCCTACCGGGAGGAGTATATCGCAAGACGGATAGTGAATTCAATCTCATTTGGATACTAGCTCCCATCATTTTTCTCAAATCATTGAATTATCACACTTCATCTGGGGTGGATGATTAATGTGTGATCTAATGAAATATCACAATTATCATCAAACATTGCATCGAATAATCTGCAAGCAGCACATTCGCTATTCTCAGAATCTTCATCATCATATTGATTCAGAATTTCAACCAATTCCTTTAGCTTTGCAATCATTCTCATGACCGTCCCGGAGTGTAAATCCAAATTATCTGTTTATTTAATCTAATTTAAATATTTCGGATATATATAAAAGAATGATAGAATTGATAATTATTGACAATTTCATGAGAGCAATCACACTACAATAAAATGTACATGAAAAAGTATTGATAGAATTCATCAAATTTGAAAATGATGAATGAGCTGTTTCATAAACTTATATTATGAACTCAAGACTTATCTGGATTCAAAGTATGTCGTGGATTTGTAGGGTAGATACGAGGAGGATTTCAATGATTTTGTTATTGCTTGCGCAAGCGATTTACACAGTAGAGCAACTAATCGCAGCGGGAGCAATCCTACTCTTCTTGCTAGCAATTATCGTCTGGGTAGCTTTGGGTTCAAGAAACACTGAGGAAACTGATTCCTTCCAAACAAGGAAACCATCATCGACACATACACCAAGTAGAGAAAAAAAGTTGAGTCCAGATATTAATTCTATTAGAGTACTCCGCGGTGGAGCCTTTGTTGGAAATCGGTTAAGATTCAAAGTCAAGATTGTGAATGATTCCCAATATACAATTACTGATCTAGTGGTTCAGCTTATATCATATCCCAGAGATGCTCTGAAATTTGATGGAGTAGATGACGATTTACATTTTGCAAAGATTGAACCAGGGGGATTCAGAAGTCCTTCATTTGAATTTATTCCAACTCTAGATTGTGTTAAGGGAGAAATCATAGCCACTGTGACATACATAGATACGAAAGGAAAAGCACACTCTCAAACAACAAGACCGTTTGTGATTAGAGCTGTCTGTGACCTCTTAATTCCAGAAGAAATTTCAACCAAAGATTTCGAATTAACCATTAATGAACTGCATCATGGAGATATGGTTGTAAGCGTCGATGAATGGACACCTGAAGAGATGTATCAGAAAGCGATGCAAATAGTGGAGGAGGCCAACTTCCATAAAGTCACTTCTCAAATTGATTCATCAGATGGAGTTGTGCATGCAAAGATAGAAGGTTGGGCTCGTGGTAAATATACTGGGAAACGAGTAGGTGTTCGAATCAGCATCACAGGTCCCCAAGAAAAGAAGGGTGCATCATGTACGATTCATGTTTCAGGTGAAGATTCTGCATTGGTTTATCCTGCCATAGAAGACCTAAGAGCTAGACTTACATCATGGCTGTGTCCACAATGCAAAAGCATGTTGTCAGTAGATGAAGTCGCCCTCTTAAGAAATGGTGAAGTGGTCCAATGTCGTTATTGTGGAGTAGCAATTGGTAGATAGAGCCTTTAGGTAGCCTATCACATAATACCTAGTCATGCAGATTTTCCCAGACCCATATGTCTTTGGAGTACTTTGTGCACTTGCCGCAACCATCCTATTTGCAATAACCAACGTAATCTACAGAAAGATAGACAATGAGATTAGTGTACTTGATATTGTCGTCACTCGTATTTGGGTTAGTCTACCACTTGCGTACCTTTTTGCTGTCGGAGCAACAGGGACAGTTTATGTCACTGTACCGCCAGATTCAATGATTCCGCTCGCATTATCTATGATTTTCGGAATCGTTATTGGAGACACAATGTACTACTTCAGCCAAGAACGCATAGGTGTTGCTCGGGCATTCCCAATTGTGATGAGCTACCCTTTAGTGGTCTATCTCATGGCGGCATTGTTCCTTGAAGAATCAGTCATACTCCAACGTATACTGGGAGTAATTATTGTTGTAATCGGAGTTGCCCTGATAGCTCGTTCTGAGCATGCAGATGACAGTGTCCACAATGAACGCTGGACTGATAGAGATCGTAAGATAGGTCTCATTTTTGCTTTCACGACAATAGTCATGTGGGCGGCCAGTGATGTTATCTTTCAATTTGGTGTGACCTCGGTGGGAGCAGCTGAAGCAAATTACTTCAGGATACTTGTTGCATCAATCGTCTTCATTCCGATATTCATATTCTCATTAAAAGGTGGAAGGCGATTGCCATCCCGACGAATATCAGGAATTGCAATGGTTACAGGACTCATTGGAATTGGACTCAGCCTCATTGTCTACAGTTACGCAATCAAATTTATTGGAGCTACTATCACTTCAGTATTGATAGCATCCGCTCCAGTCATTACAGCTCCACTTTCACTCTTCTACCTGAGAGAGGACGTAAACAGGAATGTTGGAATTGGAACTATCCTCACTATTATAGGGGTTCTACTAGTGGTGATAATCTTCTGACCATTCCTTAGAGCTGGGAAAACCTATATCACCGTTCGCGCAGAAGAAAAACTGTAGAGGGGAGTCCACACTCACGATACTGAGGTGTAACTCCATCATGAGGAATACACTGCAATGCAAATAACACAACCATATTTTTTCGAAGCAATTTGGTATTTTGTTGCTATCATATTTCTTGTTGTCTGTGTTTATTCTGCTTGTAGTAAATCAAAAGACGGATTCGAAAACTCTGAGAGACCTGAGAGAATGCCTTCATATTTGAGAAAGGAGATTTCTCGAACAGCGTCGTCAGAACAACAAAGGAAATACTACACTTCAGAAACAATGAGGACATACAAGAAACCAATCCCAGGTGTTGCCCGCTCACTCTCAGCCGCAAAAAGCCGCTCTGAACAGGATCCGAGCACTGTGAAGGCATTGAGAGGGGGAGAATTCATTGGGAATAGAATGCGCTTCAAGGTCAAAGTTGTGAATGAAACACAATATACTATTACAGATGTGAAAGTGTTCCTCATTTCGTATCCAAGCGAAGCTCTGCGTCTAGCTAGCGATGATGACGACGAGTACTTCCCTAAGATTGAACCAAAGGGATTTAGAAGTCCAACCTTCGACTTCATGCCAACTCAAGATTGTGTAAGAGGAGATATAATTGCAGGAGTATCCTACATCGATGAGAAAGGTGCAGCCCAAACTCTAACGACTAAACCATTTATCATTCGCTCTGTTTGCGACCTCCTTCTTCCTGATCAAATTGGTCCTGAGGAATTCGCACTTAAGTTAAAGGAACATGAATCTGGGGAAATAGTTGTGAAGGTTCAAGAATGGACTGCTCAGGAGATGTTTGAAAAATCTCTGAGAATCATAGAAGACGCTAATTTCTATGAGGTGGAAAGTAACAGCGAAGAACAGGATGGTGTATTCCATGCTTCAATCGCAGGATTAGCAAAGGGAAAGTATACTGGAAAGAGCATTGGTGTAAAGATACTCGTGTCAGGTCCAGTTGGTCAAAAAGGGGCGAACTGCACTATCCAAGTGTCTGGAGAAGACCAAGCGATGATCCTTCCAGCTATCGACGACCTCAGGGAGAGACTCAGTGCATGGCTCTGTCCTTTATGTGGTTCTGCGTTAACATTGGAAAACGTGGAGAGATTGAAAGAAGGAAAAGCAGTGGTCTGCCCATTCTGCAATGTTTCAATTGGACGGTAGAATTTCCTATCTACTAACTAGGAATGAAAAATAAAAATGGAGAGCCCATAGAAGGGGCTCTGCGAAAGCTACTTCAGTCTAGTAAACTTCTCGAGGACTTCCCCGGAGGCGCTCAGGTAATTGACCACCATCACCAAGGATCTCAAGCTCATGATCGCGGCCACAACGGCCTCCGTCATTACATAGAAAACCAGACTTGGTAATCCCACGGGCTTGACGTTCAGCAGCTCGTTTTGCAATCATTCCAGTCCCTGCTGGGACAGTCATGATGAGCTTCATCTGGCTCTCATCTACAGCAAGAAGTATCGTATCATCAGCAGCATTTCGTGTAGTCTCAAACCATTGAGATGTCGACGTGTTAAACTCGAGGTATATTGGCATTCGAATTCTAGGCCTCCAACTGGCTAGTTCTTTTAATTTGACTATTGCGTACATATTAATGAATCTCGGGCGAGTTCATTAGCATTCATAAGAGGTGTGCAGTTCCACAATGGGCACAAACAATTGCATTATCAAATTCTCCAGGCAATGGTAGTGGTGCATCACAATTCTGACATCGAAGTTCTTTCAGCTCAGCGCGTTGTTTCGGTGTTAGATCAATCTTGAAAACCTGCTCAGCAACATCTTGGATTGTCTTTCCTACATTGTTTGCGGCACTTGCTACTGCGCCACGCTCAGGATCGGTTAGAGAACCAAGTCCAACAGCTTTGAAGAAATCATTAATTGCTCTGCCAATCTTGCTAAAAACTGAACCGGCTTTCCAGGTCATTACATCTGAAACATGAAGTTCAAGAATTTCGGAATCGGGATGTCCTGGTATTTCATAACCACGCTTCCAATCGACTCTCTCAGGTTTCTTAGCAGATATATCAGTACCACAACTGAGACACGTGAGGATATATTCACTTTTACTGAACCAGCCTTTCTTGATCTTTCTTTCACCACGATCATACCAGCATCTCTTGTGCGCAATCTTGTTACAATGTGGACATGCAAAGAGATGATACATGTTTGGCTTAGCTTTCATTGTTGATCCAGAGTGAACTTTGAGGTAAGCTAAATCCCCCTCTGAATTATTTAGCAAGTAGTTCCCGCAGATGAAACATGTTCTGCCATCAAGCTTGTTCATTTTTTCTGGCATGATTCTCAAGTTAGATATCCTCAAGAAGAAAATGTACACGAGGCTTAAAGAATCTTACAGAATCACAGTTTAATTAGCCCGTCAAATTCTAGTAAGCCGAAATGCCTTTAGCATGGTTTGATGCGACTCAATAATCAACTAAATGACTTTGAAGGAGGAAAAAACAGTGACCGGAAATCCCCTCATTGTAGACTTGAGTTCTATTGATGCAGCCTCTCAATCCATGACAGGAGGAAAAGCCGCTAATCTAACGAAATTAACCAAAGCGGGTTTCAATGTGCCAAGTGGTTTTGTTGTTACTACAAAGGCATACTCCAAATTCATAACTTCTAATCAGTTGGAGAGTTTCGCCAATGACCATCTTAATAGTATCAACTACGAGGATGCTGGAGAGTTGAGTCAAGCAACTGAAACGATGAGAAAAAACATTACAGCTGCGACTCTTCCAAATGAATTGGTAGTCGCGATTACATCAGCATACAAGCAGCTCGGTATGGGCCGTGTTGCAATCAGGTCTTCAGCTACAGCCGAAGATCTACCAGATGCATCATTTGCTGGTCAATATGATACTTCACTCAATATCGAGGGAATAGAGAATATTCTAGAACATATCAAGAATTGCTTTAGCTCTATGTGGACAAATCGAGCAGTTGCATATCGAGAAGAGAACAATATCCCTCATAACCAAGTGCAGATAGCTGTTGTTGTTCAATCAATGGTTGATGTAAGATGTGCGGGTGTACTATTTACTCGAAATCCAATTTCAAAATTGCCTGATGAGATGATGATTGAATCCAATTTTGGACTCGGGGAGTCTGTTGTTTCAGGTTATGCAATTCCGGACAGGTATGTTGTTGCAGAAAATTCAGAGGGAGGATTCTCACTCGTAAGCAAGGAAATAGGCACTAAATCTGTAATCATTGTTAGAAAAGCTAAGGGAGATGGCGTTCAGCATTCAAGTGTGTCTCAAGAAAAAAGTCAGCAATCCTCACTTGAGGATGATGAAATATTCAATTTATCTAAGATTTGTAAATCGATAGAGGAACTATTCAAATCACCTCAAGATATTGAGTGGGCACTTGATAGAGAAGGTCAAATTCACATACTACAATCACGACCAATAACCGTCAATCTAGAAAAAGATAGTGAATTGGATGACGTTTTTTGGACTAGAGGTTATGCAGATGATTACTGGAATGACCCAGTAACTCCATTATTCTTCAGTCTCCTCGGGGATCACTTGATACACATTGTAAATGTAGAAGCAAATGCAATTCTTGGATACAAGGATATGCCTGATGATCTTCTCAAACTCTACAAAGGGCATGCTTACTTCAATCTAGAGGTCCTTCGAACAAAAGTGGTCAATGAGATGCCTCCATTCATCAGGTCAGCTGATGTCTTGAACTATTTCCCGGACGGAGGAGGACCGTTTGGGAAAGAAACAATGAGCAAATTGCCTTTTGCACTCACAACACGAATTATGGCTGAGATCAGGTTGATGATATTAGATGGAGATGGAGGAATGTCAAAGACCAATTCAGTCTATAATAAATGGAGTGAAGAAACCTTCGTACCTAAGTGTTTGGAATTTGATGAGAAATTTAAGACATTAAAAAAGAAAGGCACAGAAACTGAATTGTTAGAACTTATCAATGATTTAGACAAGACAATGATGCGGCACTTCAGAATGGTCCGGTATGGCTTACCGGTTCATACACTTGGAATGAATCTCATCACCAATTATTTGCTAAATCGATGGCTTGGTGAGAAAGCAGCCTTGATCTTCTATCCAATTCTTCTGTCGGGTTTGGAACACAAGACAAGTGAAACCAACAGAAGGATTAACGAATTAAAGACAATCATTCGACAAGATGAAGACCTATTAGCCATAGTCCTGAATCAAGAATCAAAGAGTATTCTACCAATCCTTGAAGCTGATGATTCTATTACCAATCGGGAGTTTCATGAAATCTTCAAACAGTTCCTAGATGACTTTGGGGACCGTGGTTTCACCAGAGAACCATACTATCCGAGATGGCGAGAATCTCCGGAGTATGTGTTTGACATTCTAAAATCCCTAGTATCAGAAGGAGGAAAGGACCTATCCCAAGCTGAGAAGGATCTTGCACGCAAACGAGCGAAAGCAGAGGAGATTGCAGAGAAAACAATACGGGATCAGAGATTTGGTCCGATAAAGTGGATGCTCTTCTCAACAATCCTTGGTATGGCAAGAACATACATCGGGTTCAGGGAGAATCAGAGATTCAATCTCGACCGTTGGATTACCAGAAATCGAAGTGGATTCCTTGAGATAGGGAATCGACTTGTTGACAGAGGATATTTGCTAGAACCAATTCATGTATTCTTTCTATTTAGAAATGAACTCAGAAAGATAATCAGAGGCACATCAACATTGAGTCAATTAGAAGTTAAAGATCTCATAGAAGAACGATATGAGGAATTTCTAAAATATGAGAACACAACGCCACCCAAATTCCTGCAAGGTAATAGAGAGTTTGATGATCCTCTACCAGATTCAACCGATGGTTACCAAGGTTTGCCAGCAAGCCAAGGAATCATTACTGGAACCGTTCGTGTTCTTGAAAGTGTTGAGGATGTGCCTTTGGTTCGCGCAGGAGAGATTTTGGTAGTACCAAGAACAGATCCAGGGTGGACACCAGTCTTTTCAAAGATAGGAGGACTAGTGACCGAATCAGGAGGATTATTGTCACACGGTGCAATAGTTTCACGTGAATTCGGAATTCCTGCAGTGACAAATATTCGAAACGCGTGTCAGCTGTTCAAGACAGGGCAGAAAATCACCCTTGATGGAAATAATGGACTAGTTGTACTTCACGACTCGGAGTGATATCAGTTGGAACCATTAACACACAAGCCAACATCTAACGCCCAAGAATGGAATGAGAGTTACTATTTCTGTTTCTTTGATAAGAAGAACAAAGTTGGCGTATTGAACCGGGTTGGCTTCAAACCCAATAAGAGGGAAGGAATGACGTTCTACTTTCTGTTTCTTCCGGATGGCTCAATTGGAGCTTTTCACGCAACTGATGACTCAGGAAACTATCCCGGAACCTTGAAAGTAGAAAATGTCGAGCATCATTGTGTCGAAGATGGGAAGTGGAAATACAAGTTTGAAGGACCAATGTTAATTTTCAACAACCCTGAAGATTTTGCAAAGGTAAAAGAAAATCCCGAAGTTATCAATGACCTAGTTGGTGCTAAAATTGATCTCGACTTCGAAGCAATCAATGAAACTTATGAGTACAGCGAACACATGACAGCCGAGTCTCTTGAGATTGGAAAAAAGACAGGTGATCTTCACTGGGAACAAATAGGAAAAGTAACAGGGACTATTCAAGTAGGTGAACAGACATTCGAGATCAATCAGTGCATGGGACAAAGAGACCATACTCACGGGATACGAGACTGGACCGGAGTTGGAAACTGGTTCTACTTTGTGATTTGGTTTGACGAGAATTTGGCTCTCAATCCAGCAGCGGTAGTCATGGATGATGGAAGAATGGCAACAGGTGGTTTCATCTTCAAGGATGGAGAAAATATTTCAATTGAAACAATCCGTATATTGGAGCATTCATATCAAGACAACGGGGTATTTCCAATTTCAACAGTGTTAGAGATTGTGGACAAGAACGGTCAGCAATACACCCTGAAAGCTACACCAGGACCAATTATACCAGTTCCATTTAGAGGGGATGATGGAGAGGTTTCATTTCTAATCCAATCATTTGGTTCATTTCAATTGGATGATAGAACTGGTGGATACGGCGCTTATGAGGTTTTAAGAAGGGCAAAGTAAGAATGAACGTATCACACTTGTATATATTAGGTAAAACAGACACAAATTCAAGGCGGTCAGACTAATGTTTGAATACGTCCAAGAGAGAGAAATGGGTTCAAGACAGGAACCTCGAACATTGTTCTACGTAATAACAGCAGGCGAGGTCCTGCGCGATGACCCAGGCAAACTTTCAGAAAAAGGTCAGAACCAGATTTTCGAATTAGCTTACTCACGCCTTATAGCCGGAGTTAGTAAAATCTATAGCTCATCGACAAGTAACGGTATCGAAACAGCAAAGATACTTGCAAAGGAACTTGATACACGTATTGAGAAGAAGAAATGTCTGGATGCTTTCAATTTGGGAATTTCTTGGACAGATGAGAAGCAGCTCAGAGAAATTCTCCCATCAATCTGGAATGATGAGGAATTTAGCGCTCCTAAGGGTGAATCGATTTCTGAGGCACGAGAACGATTCGGTGATTGTATGAATGATATTGGCCGAAGACATCCTGATGATAGTGTAGCTGTAGTTGGTCATACTATCATGTCTTGCTTATTCTATAATCTTGTAACAGCAGCACCTCTAGACATTAATGAATGGCTCATGACAGGTTTTGCATCCTGTGCCACTTATGAATATGCAAAAACAGGTTGGACACTTGTGATGTCACCTGACAACAGTTTCCTCAGTGATCCGACATGCGTATCAGATTGGCTACCCGAGAATTTGTTTGGATGAAAAAGAAATTGAGGCGATTGAAGCCCAGTCCGAAGACTTGACCTCAACAGCCTGTATATTCTACTACTTGCGGCGATACATCACACAGACAATCACAACAAGAGCTACAACTCCACCAACTATCAAGTAGAGAGTAAATGGATTACCTTCACCAATAGTGGTGGTGGTAGTGGGAGTAGTTGAAGCACCTTGATATGCACTTGTGTATGCAACGAAGACTGGATCGCAGATAATCTCCTGACCACCCCAGTTCTCGTAACCAGCTGTCATGAAGAGCATGGTAGCTTCTACGTTCCAGTTAGTTACTGTACTGCCTGATGCAGACTCGTACATTAGACTGAAAGCACCTAGAGGAGCTGTGGAAGATCCAGAGGTGTGGGTCGTAGTATGTCCATCGCCACCCCAAGTATATGGGAGTCCACCCATTTCCACACTGGCATAGGGACTATTTGCAGAACCGAACTCAAAGTAGTCCGCATCTTGACTAGCACCGTTGTTATCAGTGACAGGTCGGTCTCCAGCTGTATATTGTGTGACAGTTCCAGTCGCTAGAACTCCAAAGAAGTTCACTGCTAGACTGCGTCCTTCGAGTACACTATTGTCGAAATCGTGCAGTGTCCAGTCACCAATTGTCTGGTCGACCTTGAATGAAACTGCATGATTCCATTTCAAGGGGTCCTCAGCGTCATAGTCAACCATGTCAACACTGAAGTGGATATCAAATGACATCTCGTCAATGGTTGCACTAGTTACCCAGTAGTCAAAGTTGGTAGAATTCAAACCAATTGAACCCTCATAGGACTGTCTAAAGTCCCAAGCACCTCTCAGAGCTGTTGAGTGTTCTACCCTCAGTGGATAGATAGTTACATCAACATCGCTGATAGTAACTCCAAAATCAATCTCAGTATCTGGACTAACAAAGACATTACCAGAGTTATTTGTGGCACCGAAAGGCCTTCGGAGCTCCACATCACCGACTTCATCAATAAGGACCAAGTGAGTTACTTCATCGGTCACAACCTGCCCATGTTCTATTGAGAAATCAGGAGCGCTGTTATTGTAAACACCTAATCCATCATTGAATATCAACAGACCAGCATATGAAGCCCTAAAGTGAGCTAAAGTTGCTTGATTCTCTGAGATACTTACCCAGAAGTTCTGTGTAGTACCCCAAGCAAACCAGGTTGTTGTCCACTTGCCTTCTTCAAGTCCGGGGATAATTGATGTATCAAGTGTACGATTCTTGGTTAGCCAAGACACATACTCGTATCCTGATGTAGGTATGTCGCTACCCACATCAGCCCACATGATGTCTTGAATATCAGACATCTCACTGGCATTGACTGATGTTCTGTCAGAAGCGTGGTACCAATAGAAGGTCTCGTTTGCATTGAACCAGATGTTCTGTTCTACAACACCCATCCAGTTTGAAGACCAGAATTCGTCTCCAGCCTCACCAGGTGTGGGATCAAAACCGACTCCGACCCACATTCCATCAACAGTGATGTTACCCCAGTCTTCCCAATATCCAGTTCTTTTTACAAAGTACTGATCATCAACTGTATACAGGTTACCATCAAGGTCGATTGCACCATCCTCTGTTACCGTCCAGATTGGAGGTGTGTATGATGGTACATCTCCCAGGCGAAGATGCCGGGGACTCCAAAGGGTTTCACTTGAGAGGTCAAGTTCGTTATACTGATCAGTCCATGAAGCTACAAGAGCATTGTATTGTGCAATGGTGAGACCCAAAGCACTACGAGCTGGAATTTCCCAAGAAGAAGATGTTTCATTCCACCATCGAATATTCTGTATTTGTCCGACTTTAATCGTAGCCTTGTCTATTACCATAGATGGAGCTTCTGCATTAAAGCTGAATTCCACGATGATTGTAGTTAAATCATCACCTACTGAAACCTCAAAGTCATCGGCAACACTCAAGTCAGTTCTTAAGATGGGAATGCTCCAAAGTTGGCCCCCACCGACCTCATACCATGTAAATCTGTAGAGAGAATTATTTGTTGTTGTTCCTGTTTCAAAATCAAGAACCATTGTATGGGTGATATCTATTCGCCAATAGTGAGTTGAATTAGCATCCATGATTGATCCACTGAACGCAATTGTCACATTCTTTAACTCAGATATCAAGTTGAATAATACACCGGGTTCTGGCTCATACACAACGGACCCATTTATCAAGTTAGCATCTTTATGCACTAGAAGTGTTAGATTGAGTAAATCTATTCCCTGTTGAGCTATGTTCGCAATGTTACCCATTGTGTCATAGACAAATGCTTCAATGAAAGCTGTGCGAAATGCTAGCTTCATTGTTTCGCGAGTAGTAATCTCTGGTCTAGCTACTAATGGATTTCCATCCATGTCATACACTGTTACCAAACCCATCTCAGGACGGATTATGCCTCCATAATCCCAACCTGGGTCTAAGTCAGTTTCATTGGTGAAGTAACCACTCCATTTCACAGTATGGTTACCATCAAACTTACCAGTTGAACCAAGATCAGTAACATAGTATTTTGATAAATCAATAGTGGAGTTTTCAATAACTGACAGATGTGGGAACCACATCCCAATACCACCACCAAGATCAAGCCATTCCCAGGCAAGATCAAGGTATCCAGCAATAGGATATGCATGTGTTTCATTGACTTTGAAAGCCATCACGGGATAGAGGTCAATAGAATAGGAGTCATTGAATTCGAGATTTCTATCAAAGAGAACACTATCACTTACAGCCAATGATTCTGGATATGACCAGTTCACTGAAATTTGGTACGCAGGGTCCCAAGTGAGCTGAGTGAATGGTATTAATGTACTGCCGATTTCAACACCGGACATCATTCGGACAATGAATGTATCATTAACATCCGCATAGTGTAGGATTCTACCAGTTTCATCAACTATGTCCGCATAGTAGTAATCAGGTAATGAGAATTCAAGAGGATTCACTGCCATGCTTAATCCCATTGGAGGACTTGCATATCGTCCTTCTATGGCTGCGGTTAGCCATGAAGACGATACAGGTCTACCGTCTGTATCAATCACCTGCATGCCAGTCGTTAAGATACTGGGAGCAATCGCAATGTCGTAAGAGATTGCAAAGATCACTTCATAGTAATCTGTTGTTGGATTGAATTCAGAATTTAGTGAATCTAGAGAAATGAAATTTGACGGTTCTGGTTCTTCTTCGCCAGGAGCGTAAGTGAAACCTAAACTGTTCCATCGCTGAGAGGTTGCGTTGTATTCTAAACCAAATGCTGGTGCTCTAGGACCTGCTCTAGTTCCCCAGAACTGAGCTACATCCAAATCATTTCCTACGCCAAGGAATGATTTCGGAATGATCAAATTAACTGTCAGATTCATTCCAACTTCAATCCTATAGCTATTCTCTGCTATGTCAGTACCATTTGAATACTCAATCCAAATGCTCGGTTGCGGTCCAAAGACCCAGTTCGAGTGTTCTTCGGAATGTTCAAACTGTTGTGTTTCGTTTGCAACTTCCCAAGCAACACGCATAACTGGTTCAGGTGTAGTCTGCGCAAAAGCAGGACTAATCGAACCTGCAACACCGACCAGCAATAATGCAATTAGTGTTACTGTGTATAATCGTTTCATTTTTTTTTCCACCTCATCAAGAACCAAGCGTGCTGCACTCCTCTTGAGCAGAACATCTGCTTGTCCATCGCATAGATGCAAGAGTTCTAGCGGAGTCAAATGCTGGGTCATGATTTTTTGGTGTATTCATCAAAGGTACATTCCTTGTTACCTCTAATGGAAAATCCGACAAACTGCAAATAATATTGTACAATTATGTATATAGAACCATTGTGGATGATTCATCTAGAAAATCTGTTCGCCTATAACTCATCAAAATAGACCCTTAGAAGTTCTGCAACGCCTCTTGCGCGTGACACAGTACCTCTATCTCGATGTGGTTTTGACCCGTCGAACATACCTGAAATGGTTCCAAGACAACCTCTTCTAACCGCATTGAGAACTGGACGGAAGAACTTCTTCTCAGCTTTTGCTTTGTTTTCAGGAGTTCTTCCATTCACTGTTAACCAAGCGGAGATGTACGGGCCAATTAACCAAGGATGAACAGTTCCTTGATGTGTCGCTGCTGCTCTACTACGAGGACCACCGGTATAAGCACGGGCATACCTTGAATCACTTGGAGAAAGGGTCCTAAGTCCAAAGGGAGTAAGAAGTTCCTTCGATACAATCTTCAGAACAGAATTTGCTTTCAATGGATCAAGAAGTGGAAATGGAAGACTAAGTGCGAATATTTGGTTTGGTCTAATCGATTTATCCTTCACTTCGTCAGTTACAACATCGTACAGATAACCAAGTTCAGAGTCCCAGAACGTTTGCTCGAAAGCCTCCTTAATCCATGATGCAACTGCCTGAAACTCGTAGGGGTCTCTTCCGATTAACTTACTCATCTCGCCCATTGCCATTAATACATTATACCAGAGAGCATTCACTTCTACACATTTTCCAATTCGAGGAGTCGGACACCAATCATCAATCCGCTCATTCATCCAAGAAACTTCAATTCCCTCAATGCCAGAGATGATGAGACCATCGTGGTCCTCATGAATATCGTACTTGGTCCCAATTCTATATGATGCAATGATAGACTCCATTGTGTCCCAGATGATTCCTCTAAGAAACTCCACATCATTTGTGGATTGAAGATATTTGTGGACAGTCATAATGAACCAGAGAGATGCATCAACAGAGTCATACTCTGGTTGTATCCCACGATCTGGGAAGTCATTGGCAATAAGTCCATAACGTGAATGGCGAGCATAATTAGTCATAACTGCTCGCGCATCTTGAAACCGTCCAATTGACATTGTAAGGCCGGGTAGCGAAATCAAAGCATCCAGGCCGATATCTGCAAGTTCGTGATATCCTGCAATAACAGACCTCATTTTTGTTGACTCACGATCAACAATGAATGTATCAGCATCAAGAATTAGCCACTCTATATCCTCATCGCGTTCTTTTGATGACATTGAATATGCTCGATCGTTGAGTATCTTTCTTCTTCGCAACTCTTCGAATCGAAGTTTTGCGAAATCTTTTCTCTGAGCTTTGGCCAGAGGACCAAGACTCTTCATCAATTCCTTTCGCGTAGGAGCAACTGCAAATAAGAAAGAGAGAAAGTGTTCACCGGGTTCCAATACTGTATGAAAAACACCAGGAATGACCATCTGTTCTTCATAAGGAAGCCCCATTGCTTTATCGCGGCGATAAATCTGAGGTTCTGTAATCCGTAGTTCACTTGGCATGAATTCTGCATCTGGAGTGTAAGCATACATCCAGGGACTGTTTGGTCGCTCGTCATACGAAAAGTAAGAGTGTGGGTCAATCACTTCGATTTCTGGAGTAAAGTCGAGATGAGGTGGTCGCGCATGAAGTTCCCTACAAGTCTGAAGTGGTGTCACAGTAAATACCGTTTCTTCAGTATTCTTAAGTTCATAATTGACCACAGTGAGATTCCTTCTGTAGGCCATAAAGACTGTTTTCTCAAGCTCAACACATCCGGTCTTATAGATCATCTGTGGTAAAGGGTTGAGCTCGAACCGCCGAAGGTGCCTATATCCTCTGTGTGTAACACCTTTAGAGGTCTGCTGAGTACTCAGATTACACTCTCCATCTTTGTTCACAATTACCTCATCAACTCGTGAAAGAGTGAGCCAACGATCAACAGGAGGATGCAATGATGATATCAAGAGTCCATGATATCCTCTTACATTGAGACCTACAATAGTAGAAGATGTATAGCCACCTAGACCATTTGTGTACAACCACTCAAATGTAACTGCTCGATTGAGTCGTAGGTCAGCATCTTCCAAAGATATCAATAGCAAAAGGCTCCAGTGACTTTGTTTCTCAAACCTGTGACGGTTCCTGAATACTTTAAGGTTGTGTGATACGAGGTTTAACGCGGATATAGACACCATCATAAGGGACCCAATCGCAAATTCTCGAGATGATTTTATGCCAGCAGATTCTGAACCATATCCAGTAGTCATGAGCGGAAGGTCTCGAAAGATTCTGGGGCTTAACATGAATCTATGGCGCCTAGCTCTGGTAACAGGTATTGCTCAATTTGCAATGAGCTTGTGGCTATGGGAGTTCAGTATTTTTCTTGAGTTTGAAGTCGAGCTTTTACGATGGCAGATTGGAACAGTACTCTCAATTGGAACCTTAGCAATGATTCTTGGATTTATGGTATCAGGAATCATCGCAGATTTTATCGGGCGAAAGAATACAATGGTCATTTCCTTTATCCCATTGGCGATAGGTCTTCTCGGAATGTGGTTAAACCCTACTTGGCCGCTTATTGCTATTGAATATGCTATCGCAGAGTTTGGGTGGGCTTCAATTCTCGTTATCACAGCTGCAATCCCAGCTGATGAAATTGTAGCAGAGGGCGGATCCAATAGCGCAAGAACATTCACCATGGTCCTATTACCTGCCTTTCTTGTCGATGGTCTTAGTCCCATTCTTGGAGGACTAATGCTTGAGAATGGGTACACTGCAAGTCATCTGCATCTTATCGCATCTATTGGAGCTATCATAGCTCTGGTGGCTACATTTGCATTCGTAAGAGAATCCCTTGCAAAAGATGTAATCAGTAAGGCAAGGAAAGGACCTATGATCACTATCCGAGGCCTTGGAAAGAATTTCTGGAAGTTTGTCATTGGTATCGCAGGATTTATCTTTTTCATGAGAGCATCTGTTCCATATCTTGGAAATCTAATTGTTGGTGAATGGGGAATTAGCGCGTCATACTACGGATACGCTTGGGCAGCCTATTCAATCACATGTGCGATACTCCTCTATTTCGCAGGTACACTTGCAGATAGAAATGTAAAAGCAGCAATAGTTGTAGCTCTCATCGGGAATGCCATTATAATTATAGCATTCTCAATGTTCCAAGGGTATTGGATCTTAGTTGGTTTGAATATTATGTGGGGGCTTCCAATTGGACTATGGATAGGTGCTGAAAACACGATTATTACAGGTAGTGTACCAGAAGAAATGAAGGGGCGTGCTTTGGGTACCTATCGTTATGCTACAAGTATGATAGGATTCTTTGCATTTTCCTTTGGAGCATACATTTGGGAAATAAGCAATAGTCTCAGTTTCTTATTTGGATTTGCAGGTATTGCAACTTTAGTGTTCGCCTTCCTGATGATACCAGCTGTGAAATCAATCGATCTACCAGGTGCTCAGAAAACACAGAATGAAATGTCAAAAGATAATAGCGGTGATATGAACGAGGAAACAACGATAAGTTAGAACACTCGCTTATGCCGAGTAATGTTCTTATCTTGGCTTGTACACTAATATACTTGTCAGGAGTTGTGGGGACTACTATGGATGATGACTCTTCCTTCATTGCGCGGCGCCTCAAGCAAACAGGAGGTCTACTTCTTGGGGGTGCTCAAAAACAGGTTAAGGATTACAAAGGGAAATTTGAGAGTCTCAAGGGAGTATACGAGGAATTTATGTCAAAGTTATTACTTTCATATGATTCAGCAACATTTGATCCAAAGTTTGTCGACAAGTTCTTTGGAAAAAGAAATCTGTTAAAGAGGGAATTGAACGATACACCGTTATGGTAATTAGTAAGGTTTGGCCACTCCACTATGGACTTGGTGGGCTTAGTGATAGTCACTACTATCCTATGCAAATGGAAATAATAGAACAATCTGTACCAGACTGGTCTACAGATGACCAATCAACCATGTTGGTTCATCTGGCTGCAATCCCAATAAATTATGATATAGTCTTTAATTCTAAAGGGGAAACAGAATTCAAGAAAGGTTTCTCATATCCGCTCCTTGGGGAAGAAGTCTTTGTAATCAATATGAAGACAGTCGATGAAATATACAATTCAAAGGTCAAAGATGCCATTGGTTTCAAGAGCAAAACATCGGTCCAAGATCCTAAGAAAGATCCCAGGGTAGGAACCCTTAGAATGTTTTTGGAATCAGATGAACAAGTCCCTATTTATGTTGACCTTCACAAACTAGTTAGATATCATTTTGGAGTATTCTCCTTCACTGGTGGAGGTAAAAGCAATCTGCTCGCAAATCTGTTCAGAAGAATACTATACCATACAAAGGATACAAAAATTGTTATCTTTGATATTAGCTGTGAATATCCTTTTCTCATTAGTGATATATTTTCAGACCCCAAGATTCCAGGAAAAATAATACTTGAAGAAGAAGCCAATTCTCCTGAAGAGTTTGCACGATCCATTGTTAAGCCTCGTGACTTTGAAGATGATGATAGAGCTAATGAAGTACTGAAGAAATTGTTTAATGATAAACATGTTACTCATTACAACCAGTCACTAACTCAAATTCCAACTTATGGCAGTGTGCTTCAAGAGATTCAAGATATGAGGTCTGGTCAAGGTTTAGATAAACCTCATTATATTCAAGCAATTGAAGAAACGTTAGATTTTGTAAATGATTGGATTGAAGATAATAATAAGATAAATAGTGATATCGTAGATGAAAATTTCATCGATCAATTTGCAACTAAAGCAAAAACTGCAGCTGAGAGTTTTAGTGTTCATTCAAGTTCTGGAGTTTATGCTTGGGCTACAACGCGTAGCAGTCTTAAACGCAATTTGGCAAGAGGCCAGAAAGCAACTAAAACAGGTGTAACAATCAAAGATATTCTGAAAATGTTATCGGGTCCAGAGCGAGTCATTTGTATATCAATGGCAGATCCGGATGTACTTCGCGAGCTTGTCATAAAATTGACTGGAGCTGCTCTCAAGTATCGAAAAAGGAAATTTGAGATTAAACCTCAAATCCTCTTTGTTTTCGATGAAGCACAAGAATTCATACCTAGCAATCCAAGAGGTCTAACAGAACGTTGCAGTAATGCAGTAGAACGTCTACTAAGACAAGGAAGAAAATACGGTTTAGGGGGAGCTATTGCAACTCAGAGAATTGCGTACCTGAATACGAATATCATGCAACAGCTTCATACATTCTTTGTTGGCACACTACCGAGACCCTACGATAGAACTGTTGTGAGTAGCTCATTCCAAATCGATCTCAGTATACTTGACAAAACACTTGAATTTCCTCCGGGGTCATGGCTACTCTCAAGCTATATCGCCACAGGTCTTGATAACGTACCTGTCTTCGTTAAAGCAGACAACTCAGAAGACACTCTAAAGGAACACATTGACAGAGTGTTGAAGCCACCAACAAAAACTTCAACCAAATGATGAACTAGCTCGAATCTTTGCTCATTCGATCAGCCATCTCTTTGATGGTTGTAACATCCCTAGTATCAGAGAGGTTTCCCAATAGATGTCCAGACCTTGCAGCTTTGGTTTCTAGATAAGCTCGGCTGTGTTCAGATGGTTCAATGATCAATGGTAGTCGTTCATCAATCTTGATTCCAGCAGCCATTAATTGCTGAATCTTCTCAGGATTATTCGTAAGTAATTTGATTGATTTAACTTTGAGATTCTTGAGACAATTGGCAGCAATCCCATAGTCCCTTTCATCAGGCTGGTATCCCAAGTGAATATTAGCATCGATTGTATCCAATCCCTGGTCTTGTAGAGCATATGCCTTGATCTTCTCGGTGAGACCAATATTCCGACCCTCTTGACGCAGATATAGCACAATGCCAGTTCCTTCTTTTTCAATAATCTTGAGCGACTCTAACAATTGATCTCTGCAATCGCATCTTTTACTTCCCATCACATCTCCAGTGAGACATTCAGAGTGTACGCGAGTCACTACTCCCTCTTTATCGACTACATCGCCCTTGATGATTGCAGTATGTTCTTTTTGATCACAAGGACTGATGAATCCACATATCTGAAACTCTCCAAACCTGCTTGGGAGGTCTGCAACTGCCACTAGTTGTACACAGCATTCATCTGTTACACATACCTGTGCCTCACTTGTATCAAGGAGCATCTCTATCTGTTCTGTGGTAAGTTTCATCTTAACTCGTCTCTCTCGTGTGCTATCCCTCTAGGCGTATTTATCTATGCCTTTAGTTATTATGTTGTTACTAAATATGAGGAGTAACGTAACGAATTTGATACTAATGGTGAATACTAATGACCCTAGACTATAACTCTACAGTTGATGAGATTCAGAGAGTGCTCAAAGAAAAGACAAAGCGATACGCTTTCAAAAAATTGGAGCGAGAGGTCATCAAAACAGGAGCATGTGTTGAGTGTGGCTCATGTGTTGAAGCTTGTCCTGTCGATGCAATTTCTGGAAACCGCGTTGAGAATCAATATGTGCCAACTCTAACAGGCGATTGTACTTCTTGTGGCATTTGTTATGCGATGTGCCCACGGGCGTTTGCAATTCAGGACACCTTGATCGGGAACGTCAAGAGTGCCTGGAAGGTGAGGTCTCTAGGAGATCATCACCGGCAAGATGGAGGTGCAGTTACAGCATTTCTTGAATACATGCTTGATAAAAAAATGATAGAAGCAGCAGTAGTAGCATGTCAGACGCCTGATATCCCATGGTTACCTGAGGCAAAAAGAGTGACCAGCAAAGAACAACTATACGATTGTGGGGGAACTATCTATACCCATGCTCCAGTTGTTTCTGAGATGATCAAGGGTTTCAAGGAGGGTCTCTCGAAGCAAGCAATTGTAGGAATGGCATGTAATATTGACGCCATCGAAAGAATGGAGTCACACGTAGCAGGTTTCTTCTCAGTAAATACTGCTGCTAGTGTTTTCAAGATTAGTCTCTTCTGTATGGAATCCTTCGATTACTCATCCCTTTCAAAATTCCTGAAGGATGACGGGATCAAAATTCAAGATGTCAAACACGCAGCAATTATAGCCGGTCAATTTATCGTCAGTTTGGAAAGTGGCGATAAAAGCTGGCCGATAAAAGAATTGGACCCAGCTGCCTCTAGTTCATGCGCATATTGTCAGGATTTCACTGGAATAAGCTCAGATCTATCATGTGGCAATATTGGTTCAGATGAGGGATGGACTACGGTATTGGTTCGTACCGCGACAGGAGAAAAAGTACTGAAAGGAGCCTTGAAAGCAGGTATTATTGAGGCAGAAGAACTCGAACCTAAAGCAGTTCGTATAGTAGCAAATTCAGCTCGCTTCAAGAAAAACAAATTATACAAACTTGCAGCTCCACATTGATTAGGATGAAACAGATACTTGGTGAGAACTTCTTCTCACCAAGCAACCAATCTATTTCTTAGATTTATAGTACAGAACGATAAATACTACGAGTGACAAACCACCAAGTAATCCGATAATTCCGTATACTAATGTTGGGAATCCTTGGTAACTCATTGACGTTACTGTAACATTAGTCCATTCAATGAGTTCAGTATTCTGTTGTGATGAGTTATCAGTTGCAGAAATTCTAAACCACACAACTACTCCATATGAATACTCACCAAGATCGGCAGCAAAGAAGTCAGTTATTTCAGAAGAGGTCATACTCGAGGTTTCAGATTCGAATGTATCACTCTCAGGGTCACCTACACCCCATTCAATTGTGATGTCAGTAATCATATTGAGATCCCAGACATAAGCCTGAACGGTCAGATTGTTTGTTGTCTGCGAGGTCAGTGACTGGAGTACATGTACTTCTTTAATGAGTGGAAAGTGAATATCAATGGTCACTTCAACATGAATTATTACAGAGGTGTTGAACCCGAAGAAGTCACCTAAGGTCATATTGTAATCATGAATACCAACATCAAGCCCGTCAACATCAATAGTGAAATTCTCACCGCGCCAGGTACCATTCAAAAGTACTATGCCATCTAAAGTGAGATTATAGAATAACGGATTATTCTCTTCAATGTTGAAAGTTATGTTGTAACCTGTGTAGCCTTCCTCGTATTCTACATCTTCAGCTGCATCAATGATTGGTGCTCTAATATCGGGGTAAATTCTTACATATACAGAGTCCGTAGTCGATTGGTTAAAAGTATCGAAAGCTGTTATGTTGAAAGTATAATTCCCTAGAAAGAGACCATCAAGTAAGATACTGATGTCACCACCATCTGGATCAACAAAAGTCCAATCAGATTGTGAGATATTACTAAATGAATGAAACTCTGTGAAGTTTCCATAGAGTGTATCATTGTAATAGATGATTCCAACAATTGTGTAGTTCTTAGGATTAGAGTCATACGCTTCCCAAAGAACTTCAAATCCAGTATCACCAAACTCGAATGCTATGTCATCGGGTGATGAAATTGCAGGGTCGGTCCCATCAACTAGGACTGTTACATTGACACTACTTGTGGAATTCCTTCCTGCTGTATCATTGACAAAGAGCGTGTAGAAATACCAACGACTTGCGTTTAGACCATCTACATTAATCACAATTTCTTTGTCACTCCAACTACCAGTTTCCATTACAGTGAAGTTCGAAGTTGGCTCGTTGGACTGTCTAGATATATTATAGAAGTCTGGATTGGATTCAGTGATATTCCACTGGATTTCATTTCCGAAACTACCTTCTTCATATGTAATGTTTGCAGGCTGTTCGATAATTGGTCCAGTAACATCCTGGATGATACTAACAGTAGTTGTGATTGAAGCGGATTCCTCAGCTTGATTGAATACAGTTACAACAAAAGTGAATTCTTGTGGAATGGAATCAATCAGATCCCTCGTATATAGATACACAAGATATACTGTAATCGAATCACCGTCCCAGAGACCACTCTCATAATCATCCCCATCAACCGTGGCTGACCAATTCTTTGGGTCTGCATCAAATGCATCATACTCGAGGGTTTCACCGACACTCCCATTTTCATACTCATAGAAGGTAAGACCTGTAATAGTAGGAGCAGCAAGCTCCATAGTATTTGTTGGAGTGATTGAGAAGTTAGTATTGCTGACACTAATGACACATGGTGATAGAACAATGAAGGCCAGCATGAGTGCGAATATGAAACGTCTATGATTTGAAGATAGCATCTATGAAACATCCTGTGTGTCAATTTACACGTAATGAAAGGTCGAACTTCAGAGTTGAGTTTTATACTCTTCGGTGGGCGAGATACCTAACAGTAAGAACTAAAGGGTATCTATGTAGAACATGATGATACGAACAGATGATACAGAAAAGCTAAGGCTTTCTCTGTATGGGACACATTTGACGTAGGGGACACACATCGTGCCAAAGGCAATCTTCTCTATATGGTGGGACGACCGTCTTGGACCAATGGTTGGTCGGTCATATCCTGAAACTACAACACTCACAAGTGAGGAAGCTGTTACAATCTTTATGGGACATGGAGTCAACCAAGACTCTGAGATTGGTTATTCCAAAATACGGAGTGGTCTTGTAATCTCATTTATGCGCCCTCCGAACTGTTTAGGAATTCTTCTAAATGAAGGAGATAATAGTTCAGCTGTTGAACGTAATTTACTTCGGTTAGTTCCCCATGTCGATTTCAATAGCGATAGTTGGGATAAAGAACTGGAGAAGGCCTTCCTCGTTTTGCATGATCTTATGGATGAAACAAGTGGAGAAGAACTTCTACTCAATCCAGGTGTTAAGCAGCTTGTTGGAGACCTTATTGAAAAAAGGATTGAATCAATTAAACCTAAACATGTCATGAAAGCTACTGTGAGATATCCAGAGGCGTATGCATCCCTTGGAAATGATGATGATGAAGTATCTAGGCTTCTCAAAGACTTGGAAGACGAAGAAGTGCTTGAATCAAGAACATATGGTCGTCGAGTTGAATGTCGTCAGTGTGGAAGTTCTGAACTCACAATAGAATTACTTTGTCCAAATTGTCAATCTGATGATATCCATAAGGTGTACACAGTCTTTTGTCCAAAGTGCAGCAATCAATTTCATGCAATAATTGCGGATGATCTTGCAGAGGTCACATGTTTAAGTTGCAAGCAACCAGTAAAGGTAAACGAACTAGCTGTGATCGATGTTGAACCTCTGTGCAATAAATGTGGGACAGCTTCTAACGATCCAAAAATTATTTTCAATTGTGCTACTTGTGGAAAGCAGTTAAAGGGGGCAGACCTTCTCTCAGGCACAGGTCTTGCATACTATTTCAATAATGGCTCCTAGTGGTACCTACACATTTGAAGGACAAGCCCAAATAGAGAAACATATACTATTTGTTGTTCTTCTTCATTTTCTTCTTTACAACTGACCTAGCATCTTTCAATATTTTTTCAGCTCGAGTTAGACTTAGACCTTCAACTTTTCGTGATAATCTCGGTGCAGATTCTCCAGCCAGCTGTGCTGCAGATTCATAACCTGCAACCTTGAGTTTCCGCTCTAATGCGCTACCAATTCCAGGCACACTGCGAAGAGGCATCGAATCTTTGAATTCCTCACCAAGTATCTCACTCATCTCATTATCACTTATTTCGGCACTGGCATCCATTATATCGATCTGACTTCTAATTGAGTCAAAATCATCAATCCCAACAAATGCATCCACAGTCTGTTTCACTTGCTTTTCATCAAAGTCAAGGGCAAGTTCTTCGACCTCAATTTCTCTACCTAATATTTCAGGCAATGGGCCAATTAGATATAGAGCGATTAGTGAAGATAGAATCGCAAATTGTCCTCCTACAGTAACAACGATATCGGGAACATCAAATAAAACACCAAATACTGTTGCATTCAGGTCTAAAGCCCAAAAGAGGGTCATATAGCCAAGAAAGAAGAACCAGATTAGTGAAAGTCTTAGTCCTTTTGTTCGTACAGGTCCTAGTTCAGGCCAAATCAGTAACAGACAGATACCGAGTAAGAAACCTTCAATGAATCGTTCAAAACCAAGAAGACCAACAAGTAGAATTGTTAGATTCGGGGATAGGAAATATCCATTGTAAAAGGCAGATCCAAAGATCGTTAGTAGACCCATTAGAAGAAGAATGAAACTGAATGTGGTCTTCCTTCCCCTTTTATCAGCCATTAGTCCGGCAAGTAATATTCCAGCACAGAGAATGAGTGGTTCGTAAAGACCAAGACCAAGAAATTGACTTAGTGAAACAAATGATGAATCGCTAGCAAAGTAATCTTGGATGCTCAATTTCGTGACTGAATACCAGAGTAAATGAGAAGCCATGATGAAGACAGTTGGAATGAAATAACGCACAGGATTTCCTGAAACAGTAAGTGAAACCCTTGGTTGATTCCAAGGCTTTAATCCTAAAGAAATTACGATAGCTATGAAACTAATGAAGGATGGGAGTATTGCACCATAAGGATCAGAGAAGATTGTACTCACGTCAATCATTGAGTATATCATTAGTAATAGGATCGATAGACTGAGAAAGAGCGCTACCGTTCGACCTCTATACTTGACTACGACACTCTGTCCGAGACGAAGAATCCAAAGAACAAGAAGCGCAGATATTCCTACAAATGAAGAAATTACAAGAGCAAGGTTCAGTTCCTCAATACTTGTACTGAATTGTGGCAATATGCGGCAAATACCAATGATTGTTGGAACAGCTGACACGACATAAATCAGTGGGTCTAATCGCTTCACACGATCGGCAATGAGTCCAGTGAGTGGAAGAGTAAATACTGCAGCAAGAGAACCATATCCAAGGAGTCCATGATGTTCCAGCAAAGTCATGTCAAAGAGGGTTCCAGATATGAGACCAAGAATAACATAGATGCATAATGCTAATGGAGCGGAAAATAGCAAGAATGTAATTACGGTCCTATATGGGAATTCTCGATACTCAAGCATTTCTTTCTCTCCTTTAGTTCACGCAGTTAAATCCCTATAATGACGGAATATGGATGTTTCGCCTATGACACACGAGTGATTTGAAATTGTTCTAATTGTGTAGTGGTTATTAGCGAATACTTAAAGAGATTATAATTTTCAACTATAAACGGAGAGAGTGTATTTGGTTGGGAAACTTGGTGTACAAGAATTCATGGTTCTCACTTCTGGAGGCACGCCAATCTTCCATTATTCATCTACTGATGTTAGAAAATTGGATGAATTGCTGTCGGGATTCCTAAGTGCAATAACTAGCTTTGCAACGGAATTCGGAGAACGGTCAATTCAGAGTTTGACTTTTGAGGGTTCAGAATTATTGTACGAACAAATCGAAGACTCGTGTCTTTTTATTTTCCTAGTTGAAACAGGTTCATCAGAAAAAGTACTTCGCGCTCTTCTTAGAGAACTCAGTAGGAAATTCATGGGGCGTTACCAGGCAGAGCTATCAATGGATATCCCCATTCTTGACGTCTTTATGGATTTTGAACATGAGGTTCGTGGAGTCTTTACATATTATGAAGGCATACTAATGATAATGTCAAGTCTAAGTGCCTTTGTGATTCCTGAAATCAAGAAAGACACAATGGATATCGCCATCCGTTCGGGAGGGTTTCTTGATGAGTTCCACAGAGACTTCGGTGGCGCTGGCAATAGAATTCTTCCAGAGATAGATGGAAAGACATCAATCTACGACATGAGTAGAAACTTGGGCGTTTCAATAGACGAGATCTCTGATATTATTGAATATCTAGCAATACGGGGGCTCCTCAAGGTTTCGAAGATATGTCCGATAATCAAGAGTAACGATAGCCGTTTTGATGCGTATCTCGACCTCATTGGATTGCCAAGTAAAGACTACCAGCTATTAGAACGTGCAAAATCATTTTGTAATGGCGATCGCCCTCTAGTAGATATCAGCGAACGCCTTGGTGTCGTTCCAGAAAGATTGCATGAAGTTCTTGAGAAACTCGGTGAAGAAGTAGAGTGGCACTTAATCGAAGTCAGTGGTTTAATTGATAAGCAATGAATCGTTCTCGAAGGAATTAAGAGGGTAGGGGGCTACCATATCAAGGCCGCAGGAAGGGAGGCCACCCCATGGTCAAAGAGATAGTCGTACTACGAGACACAGGCATTCTTCTATTCCACTATAGTGTTTCAGGTACAAGGAAATTGGATGAGCTCGCAGCAGCATTCCTCTCAGCAGTTGGATCTTTTGCTCAAGAAGTAAAACAAGACAGAATTACAGTAATGTCTTTTGAAACGAATAAGCTAGTTTGGGAGAGAAAGGGAGACCTCTATTTCATAGCATTAATTTCTGAAGAAGATAGCGGCGAGATTCATAGAGTAATCCTTCAAGATCTTGCAGAACATTTTGTGAGTATGTATTATTCAGTTTTAGTGAAAGAGCTGCCAGATGCTAAGAGGTTCAGACCATTTGCGGATGTAGTTGAAGCTATTCTTCACAAGTTCGATGGAATTCCTGGTCTTGCTAGACGCTACAAGACAATCCTTCTTCCGACTAAAGACCTCAATAGGATAAAGAAAAGTATGGCGGAGGTTGAAATCAATCGCGATATTCTTCGAGGGGGATTGATTACATTCGATGGTCATATCGCAGCTTCAAACCTACGAGCTTACGAATTAGAAGCTGTCTTGGATTACATACCTTCACTCAAGCAAAATATTGAGGTTAGAGAACATTCTAGCCTAGAGAAGGCATCAGCTCTGTTCATGGTTAAAATAAATGAAAAGTGTGTATGTGCATTCGTGATCAATCTAGGACTTTCCGAAAAAACATACATGGAACTTCTACGTCCGTTCATCTCACTTGTACAACTCACAAGCTTTGAGGATGCAAGGAAGTTCGAACCAGATAAGATGGAAGGACCAATCACATTCTATGACTTCGACGCAGTAGAACCCATTGATTCAATCGAAGATATCAGACAAGAAGTTCAATTGTTGTATTCAAAGTCATCCGAGGTGCTCCGTTCTGGAGCGTTAAGAATGGTTAATAGTTTGGGAAAAATGAATACTGTTCTCGATATACATGATTCATCAGGTCTTCAGAGAGAGCAATCCGATGAAATGTTAGCAAATTTCATTGCTAAAGGAATGGTGCGAATAACCAAGCTGTTTCCAGTCCTTGAAGATAGAGATGAGCGATTTGCTGCTTATCTCGAAGTCATAGGAATTAAGAAAAGGGACTATGATATTGTCAATTCAATCTGGAAGTACTGCAACGGAAGCCTCTCTCTCAAAGAGATAGCTGAAAGGACAAGTATTCCAGCTTCCAGGATAAAAGAAGTTCTCGGCGAACTTGGTAATCATGTCACTTGGTCTAATGATAGGGTGTTGAGTCATGTCAGGTAAAATAATTTCAATTCATAGTTTTCGAGGTGGAACCGGGAAGTCCAATATAGCAGCAAATCTAGCCGCGACAGCAGCCCTAGATGGAAAAAGAGTAGCTGTGATGGATACGGATCTAGCCTCTCCAGGTATACATGTGATCTTTGGTATGGGTCGAGAAAAAATGAAGTATACCCTGAATGATTATCTCAGGGGCACATGTGATATCACTGATACGTGTATCGACTTGACTGATCGACTGAAGATAAAGAAAGGGAAATTATTCCTCATTCCAAGCTCAATGACTGCAACTGACATTACAAAAATCCTAAGAGAAGGATACGAGGTTGGAGACCTCAAGAGAGGATTTACAGATGTGATCAAGGGAAAGGACCTCGATTATCTAATCATCGATACACATCCGGGTCTCGATAGAGAAACTTTACTCTCGATGGCTACTGCTCACTACTTATTTGTTGTAGCTCGAATTGATGAACAGGACCTTCTAGGCACTGCTGCAACTCTAAGTGTTGCTAGAAAATTGCAGGTTCCAGAAATTCGAATCATCATAAACAAGAAACCTAGTATCTATGAAAATAAAGCAATTATCAAAGAAGTGGAGTCAAAATTCAAGGCGAGAGTAGCAACTATAATTCCGCTCCTACCATTATTGATTGAAGTTGGAAGTCGCTTTGTTGTTACTTTGAGATATCCAGAAAGCGAATTCACAAAGCATATGGAAGATATCTACAAAATAATGCGTTGAGGTCACCAGAAGAGATTAGGGGCTTGGATAATCACCACTGCCAGTAATAGAATAATTAAACATACAACTAGCATAAGAATCAGAAGTGAATCGGTTTTGGACTCAGGATCTATTGACATCGATATACTATTGACGAGAAAGAAATTAACTCTTCCCTTGAATTGATTTACCAAAACACTTCTAATGGGCACGGTTTGCATTTCATATACTCGGAGGAAATTACATGGATATCGAAGTCAGGCTTGCAACAGCTCAAGAGAGAACAGCATTAGAAGAATTCTATAATAGAGAGGGCCAGAATTTTCAAGAGTTTACTACTCGAGCTGCATGCACACCAGTGGGAGCAACACTAGAAACCATGTATGTAGTTGCAGTCACAGAAGGAATGGTTGTGGCAGCTCTCAAACTTGACATTGGCAAAGATCCAAAATTGGGAAAGATAGGGTTCATTGAACATTTTGAGATTGAAGATGAACTAGAACATACAGATCTGGGATTAAAAATGTTGAATAAAATTATCGAGATTGCTGAAGATAAGGGTCTCAGAGCGTTAGATACACTGGTCACAGAATCAAGAGAAGATGTGATTAACCTCCACATTGAATCAGGGTTCAAAGAGAATCGTAAGGAAGTCTATTTGAGAAAAGACTTCAAAGCACGAATCTTCTAGATTACTGCTTCACTAGCGAGGAAAGTCCAAGCTCTTCAACTGTGTCTTCTGTGGGAACACCTTCAGAATCCCAGCCACGTAGATTATAGTACATATCAAGAGACCTCTCAAAGTCATCCTCATCTACGAAAGCCTTTCGCCCCTCTGCATTTCCAGCAGTTTGAGCTGACCAGAATTTCGGAGGTAGGATATCATCCTTTCTGGAAAACCCTTCTCTGATATTGAATATGCGAGTAAGTGTATCAACTCTTTGACCAAACTTGGAAATGCTCTCAGAATCATAGGCGAGCCCAGTAGCCCCGTTTACCAATGTAATCTTGTGCTCACGACTTAAGGGAAAGTGCCAGGTGAAATGACACATTATCATCGAATCTGTAAGGTGTTTCGTATCTCTTTCTGTAACCATAGATTCTATCACATCGAGCGCAGATGAATCAGGTTTCTCAGTAGTCTTTGGCCAACCTCGTAAATGACTAGCTCCAACAGCAGCAGTTGCATAAGAAAGTCCAAGACCTTTCTTTCCTCGTGGATCCCATGCTGGAATCTCAAGACCCTTCACATGCACAGCTAATTCTTCACTGCCTTTACCAATCTCTTGAGCTGCAATACGAACACCCTTTGCAAGTATTTCGCCGATTCCATCTCTGTATGCAATCTTGCGCATAAGCTTGAGTGCGGCTTCAGCATCGCCAAATCGTAGAGTGAATCCAATCTCATCGTCTGTCAAAATACCATTCTCATATGCATCCATAGCAAATCCAATTGCTGAACCAGCGCTAATAGTATCAAGACCAAGATCATCAGCTAGAAAATTCAGACGCAACACTGCTACAGGATCACTAATACCTAGATTTCCTCCGCATAATCCAAGGGTTTCATATTCTATTGTTGATTCCACTTCAGAACCAGGATTACTGGGATCTTCAATTTTGTAAGCATGCGTACATCTCATTATACAGTGAGGACATGAGAGATGAGCTCCAGTTGCTAAGTGGTTGTATTTTTCTGGCAGCAGATTTTCATATTCTTCAAAGAACCCGTTTTGCCAATTTCTTGTTGGAAAGAAACTTCCTTGATTGGCTATTTCTACTAGTGAACCTGTACCAAAAAGTTTGAAATCATCGCCTTCTTTCTCTTTCCAAAGCTTCGCTACCATCTTACTAATCTCACGAAGTAATTCGGGCTGCTTTGAAACAATCTTCTTTGTTCCTTTCACAACAACACCCTTGAGATTCTTCGACCCTAGTACAGCACCTGCACCACCCCGACCAGTCTGATGAGCTAGTTCACAACATCCTACTGCGCTGAGAACCAGATTTTCACCTGCAGGACCAATGACATACACAGCAGAACCTTTTGGATTTCTCTCATGCAATACTCTTGTGGTTTCCTGAGTACCCTTTCCCCAGAGATCCTCGGCATCATCAAATCGAACAGATTCATCTTCTATTACCAATGTTATTGGTTTCTCAGATTTGCCTGTAACTGCAACTGCATCATATCCAGAATTCTTTATCTCTCGACCTAGAGGTCCGCCGCTGTGAGTGTCAAGAAATGCACCGGTAAGTGGTGATTTTGTTACGAGGGTCCATCTTCCAACACTAGGAGCAGGAAGTCCTTGTAGTGGCCCCGTCATGAAGAATAGAATGTTATCAGGTCCAAGAGGTTCAGTCTTGGCTGCAAGGGATCGATAAAGTAAGTATGCACCAAGCCCTTTCCCACCGATATAATTCTCATAAACCGCTGAGGGTAAATCTTCAGTCCTTGAAGTTTTATTTGTTAAATCAACCCAGAGTATTTTACCATTCCATCCATAACCTGCCATTGTGAAGCACCTTACCAATCTAAGAATTCTAGTTAACTATTCAATTTCAATTTTAGAAATCTTATCGATTTCCACATCTCGCAGATTGCTGAGTATCGCAACCATCACATCGTTGATAACATTCTCTACGAACTGATTCATAGGGAGTTTTTTTCCTTTAAGATATACTTCTAATCGATCTGTCATGATTTTTTCACCTAATTCTTTGTGGAGATTGATAATACAGATATCCCTCTAAAATGTATTTACAAACCCCCATTCTAAGTTTTATACTCATTAATAGAGGACCATTCTAAGACCAATAAAACGTAACTATATTCGGACTTTTAAAATATTGCGCTCGTCAACCAGCCAGTGCAATGTCTTAGACGCATTACATCACTATATTGAGGTTACTACTCGTAGCGATAGGCATTTATAGAGCTCGACTTCGTTCCAGTCGAATGATGGTGACTTCACCACCAAAAAGAGGAATTTAGAATGGCTCAACTGAGTTCTGTAATTTCAGCGTTAAGGAGAAAGACTCCAGATGGCGAGCCCGCAGATATCGTAGGTGCTTTAGCAGGTTTTGGAAGCATCCTAGGAATTATCGCGGCAGCTCTAGGTTTCTTTGCAGGAATTTCATTAGTTCCCATTACATCATTTACTTGGGAAGTAACTTCAATAACACCTCCTGAACCATTTGTTTGGGTTTTAGGTGGAACTGCACAATATTCAGTCTTTACTAGTGCGTTCATGGGTTTACTTGCGGTAGGATTCTTGTTACAAGCATTAGGTTCTAAAGAATTGCGAGGCAAATTGGGTGGAATGATGGGATCTGTATTCTACGTGGGATTTATTGGAGCAGCGATTGTTTCAGTTTACGTAATCGTAGGATTTGGTGGTGTTACTTTTACATCATTAATTGCAGGGTACCTATCCATTTTGTATTTGATTACGATAGTTTTCATTATTGCTTGGCAAATGGCATCTGTGTTTTATGCTGACTCAAGCCTTACCTGGGTTGGATTCTCAGCTGGAATGCTAAATGGTTTGTTCATCCCTGTACTTGCTTTGGGAATGGCTTTTGGACCACTCCTCACCTTTGCCGCTTATGGAATATTAATTGTGGGTCAGTTCATGGCTCTACTCTATTGGTGGTCGCCCAAATCCACAATTCGAGAATTTGCACGGAGTCCAAACAAGGCAAAATTAGCATTTGGAATAAGCGGTGTACTGACCGCACTAATTGGTGCAGTTGCTGTATTCATCGGGCCGTTAACCGAACATCCACTTGGAGGGTCAATTTGGCAACCTTGGAGCACATTAGTTGATGTTCCTGATGGTGAAGTAGGATTTCATTTCTTGACTAATCCTGCAATAATATACGGATTCCTGGCAATGATGCTATTCTGGATTCTTCTTTCGCCCAGATTAGGTGCAAGAGAACTCAAGACCACAACAATAGGTGCAGATATTGTCACGGGTGGTAGCAAGATATTTGCAACATTCATGATTTTCATGGGAATGCTTGCTGCAAGTCAATCAGGAGTCTATGCAGAAGTTGGTGGAGGATGGGGATTCTTCCTTGTGATTGGCCCGGCTGCAGCTTTGATTCTTATGGGTTCAATGTACACAGCCAAGACAGACCTTGTAACAGGACTTCCACTGCTCGTTTCTGGAGTCTTCATGATGGTCCATCCATTTTCATTATCATTTCTTGTGACAATTCCTTGGATACTAGTTATTATCACACAGGCATTCATAATGATTGAAAGTCGTTGGCGTGGTCTTACAGGATTCTCCCAAGGTGCACTGACCGTAATAGTAAGTATTGCTTCTTCAGCAGCACTCATTGCATTCATGCTTGGATTTTTCGGTCAAGGTCCGCTTGCTATCTGGCCAACAAATCTGTGGTTTAATATCTCACTCTTCCCTGGCATTGACCCAGCAGTTCAGTCAGCAGTGATTATCATCCTACCATTCCTAGCTTTGCTTCTCAGGAACTCCGCTTTGGCAGGATTCGCTCATGGAAGAGGGTATACTTCGGGAGGTCTTATCATGGGAGCAACATTGTTATTCACGTTGATGGTTCCAGTCATCGCAAGCAATGACACAGTTACTCATGTAGCCAATACAGGCGCAGCACTCTTTGTAGCACTCTACGCAATTAGCTCATTTCTCATCTTAGGCCTAAACCTTAACCTCGCTAAAGATGTAGAAGAGCACGGTCATCAGCTAGAAGGAAATCTAATCAAGTTTTCAGCGATTGGACAATTAGCAATGGCAGCAATCATGATCATAATCGTTCTAATCTTCTTCGCAGGTATACCTTCATCTACTGAAATTGCGTTTGTAGTTTCTATAATGGTAACCTTCGTAGTAGGTTCCGAGATACTATCGATTAGTAGTTGGTTCATTGCAGGTGTACGCCTTGGACTCTTGAAGGAAGGCTTCAAGCTTCAGAGGCCAGCTCAATAGAATGAATATGATTTCCAAAATCGGTGGTGTAATCTCATTGGCTCCCAAGATCAAGGGTGTTGAAACCCGACCTGAAGGAGCCAATGTTGCTTTTCTTTTAGTACATGGGTTTTGTGCGGCTCCAAATGAATTACAAACTCTGGGGCAATTTCTTGAGGAGAGAAGAATTGCTTCTTTTGCAGTACAGCTTGCCGGTCATGGAACAACTCCTGAAGATTTGAAAAGAACCATCTGGAAAGATTGGTACAGCTCAGTTGAAGATGGTCTAAGTCTTGTAAAGTCATGGAATCCCAAACATCTCTTTGTTGCAGGCTTGTCAATGGGAGGTGTATTATCAACACTTCTAGCTTCGTTGAATGAAGGCATTGATGGACTGGTTCTTATCGCGCCAGCTTTGAAGATTGATGGTATCCTGCCCAAGCTTGTACCGATAATGAAGTATTTCATGAAAGATAGGGAAATAGATGTAGAAAAGGTTCAGGAGCAATATGATGTTAAACGTACAAAGTATGCAAGAGAACCAGTTTCAGCTTATCACGAACTCTTCAAGCTTCAAAAACAAGCCCGGAATAATATGAGCAATATTACCATTCCTACAATCATTATCCAAGGGACAGATGACAAGACGATAAATCCTGAAAATGCGAAAATAGCATTTAATGGAATTAGTTCAACTGACAAACAACTCTTCATGATAGAAGGTGGAGAACATGTCATCCCCTGTCATTCTACTCGTGTTGAAGCTTATCCTCATATAGAGAAATTTGTGTCTAGGATAATTGGATCAACCTAAATTGAGGTTTCTTTTAGAACATTGATAGCAACATCAGGAAAATCTGTGATGATGCCATCTACGCCCATACTGTAAAGAGCTTGCATTCGTGAGGAATCATTAACGGTCCACGGAAAAATTAGGACATTGTTACTATGTGCGTTGTTGATAAGAACTGGTGAAACGGTTTTGTGATTCGGATTCAATGCATTGGCTTCAAGCTCGTTCACGTAGGGGATAATATCATCTCGAAGTTTCGTAACTAATACTGCTGTAGAAACCTCAGTATCCAATTTTCTTGTAGAAACAAGCGTCCCATGTAGAAAAGAGGAAATCGTGACATCTGGAATCATCTTACGTTCCTTAACAAGGTCCAGAACTTTCTTCTCAATATCGGTCACCTTGAGCTCAATATTGATTTTTAATTTGCCACGAGTATAGTCAAGTACTTCATCCAAAGAAGGGATTTTTTCTCCATCTCCTGCGTCCAGCTCTCTAATCTCACGATAGGATAATTCTGCTATTGCACCGGACCCATTGGTTGTACGATCAACATCATAATCATGGATGCATACTAATTTACCATCTTCAGTTTCTTGTACATCTGTTTCAATCATATGTGCTCCAGTTCTAAAAGCAACTCGATGAGCGGCCATAGTATTTTCGGGAGCTAAACCGGATGCGCCTCTGTGTGCTACAATTAACTGATTTTTCATTCTAGGACAGCCACACATTTTTGACTCTAATCATCTTCTCGCGCAATTCCAGTGCCACCACAACGGGGACATGTGTCAGTGTTGACTTTTCCAGATCCCTTACAATGATAACAATCATCTGTGGGGTAATCAATGGAACTATCCACACCTTTTGCGTAAGCAAATCCTATAGCAATTAATATGACTGAGAGGAACATAACAAACAAGGAAATCAAGTATAAATCGTATTGCAAGAGAAAAACAAAAAGTGAAATTACAAAAAGAATCGCACCTATCAATATGAATACCAAACCCAAACGTGACCGTTCCATAGATTATTCATTCCTTGATTTATGATAAATTTCAGAGATTTAACTATCTCGTTTCTTGAGTTCATCCCGTAATTATCCTCTAAATACATTGTGGCGTATAAGAAAGAGATAATAGAGATTGATATAATTATGGCAGGATTGCGGGAGATTGATATAGGATGTCAAGGAAAGACCACTTTGCAAAATACTCTCAGATTTATGCGAAAGCTCGAGCAAGGGAAATAGTGCCGGATGGGCCATTTGTAGGACAGCTTAACAATATACCACGAAAGAACTATGACCTTGGAGTTTTCTTCAAACCAAATCGAAGTAGTCGGTGTGTTCAAGTTCACCTAGGAAATCCGATCCCAAAGTCGGTCTGTCTTGAAGAAGGATTCCTCGAATCAGACGATACAGCTTATCTAAGTAGAACAATTTTGTCAAAATTTCGAACACTTGATTTTATGAAAGTAGTAATATCTGCGGGAGATTTACTTGAGAGTAAAACGGAACGTATCAAGTTTCTTAAAACAGCTCAACGTGTTGTAGATGTCATAGTTCGAAAAGCTAAGAACGTTATGCATCTTGCTGAATTTGCACCATTTAGATATGATAGACGCGTAAGTACCCTTGATGAATTCCTGGTTAAGAAACTGAAAATGGATGAGGTATCAGTTGAGGCAGCCTCGATTCCATTCCTCGTTGCAGATCCTGAATACATACTTCTAGCCAATGGCGATGTAATAGTTGTGGGCGATGAACCCAAAGTACCACAAGGTGAATTTCATCTGGTTGGAGGAATTGGATACACGTTTGATAAGACAGAAGGAGCTGTTAGTGAAGCACGCCTATTCAGGTCTACTACTGATCTTACACCACAAGGTATTGATGAAGCGTACATAGATGGAATGATACAAAGGGTTACCGAAGATTTTCAGAATAATATGCATTCACTCATCTTTGCAGATGTATGGAAGAAGGGTAAAGCGAAACCTGTGGGTGTGAATTTCGGTGGCAACTTACTTGTAAAAGCAGAACCAAGTAGTGAAATATGGACTGGCGTCTTTGAAGTCTACATCAAGTCACCTAAGAGCTAGTGAAGATGTGACGACCAATCATAGCATAAGAAAATCAAACGAGTCTATTGCAATAAAGACAGCTCGATATGCATAGATTCTGAACGTATATGTTGCAGTCGCAGTGCTTACTGTGTTTAATAATTCGCGTAAATCAGATATCGCAGTTGAGCCGAAACTTGATAGAAGTGATGGAAGAGAGTCGATTGTTATGTTGTCTACTCCATTACCGGTTGCTAATACAATATCGTTACATAGTATTTCGAGATTTTCATACACGATTTCGGATCTATCATCAATATCAGTGACATTACCAACTTCGCCGATTCGAATGGAATACTTGGAGCCAAGAACACCGAGTGATTTGGAGTATGATTCAACAAGATACTCTCCTACATCACCACTCATCTCAATCGATATTCTAGACCTTCCACTCGATACTTCAATAGTATCCCACAAGTCCAAGGATTGTATCGTCACTCCACTCAGTCTCATTGCTACATTATCGTTATCCTGCAAATCATCAATAACAAAAGATTCGACTACTATTCCGGCTGAGAAGCCCGCACTATCAGCTTGTTGTGCTAGTAATACAGACTCTTGGTCTATAATTGAGATATCTGTGGAATAGATTGAAGTTCTCATTAATTCTGAGAATCCAATAAGATCAAGACTTCTTGTGTGGAACATCAACTTCTGCCATTCAGGACGTGAGAGAGTCATGTCAAAGAAAACGTGCAGTGGTGAATTAGTGATGTTTTGTAATTCAACAACAAGCTGTGGTAATGCATTTCTATGGGATTCATATACTCCTTGAATAACATCAGTTGTACCGATTGCTGTAGGTTCGGAACCAACAATGCTAGCTCGATCTGCAGTAAGTGTAATCGTATAAGGTACATTTGAAGCATTAAGAGCTAACAACCAATCTCCAAGTCTCAGCCAAGATTCAGTGTCATTTTCCAATACTCTAAGGTTCACGCCAAACTGATTTGATTCCAAATCTGAAATGATACCAGTTGTGGGTGTGAGGTTGACATAGGGAAAGTCAAAATCTGCTAAAGGAACGCTAAGCATCATGTTTGCATCTGAATTGCTAGTTACATGAGCAATAGGTACTTGCCCCATAATCACTATAGAAACCGGAAATGTCAGACTTAACATATTGAGGAGGATGATATAGACTATTCCCTTCTTGCCAGCTGAACGAAGACTACCCTTTGGTCTATAACGTCCAAGAATGAAAATTAACGCTACAGCTACTATGTTGAATATCACAAAAACTAGAAAGCCACGAACCAGCAATGAAAGCATGCTGAAGAACACACTAGCAATAAGAAGAATGACAAAACTCGAAGCAGCTGTTCTACTTTGATAATAATCCCGAATCATAAGAGGAAGAAAAATCATCAGAGGAAGAATGTAAAGGGCAATTGGCATTGAATCAATAATACCAACACCACTTAGACTCATTCTAGCGGTGACAGCAATCATTGTGTATAGAATCAGAACCATGTTAATAGCAATAATTGCAGTGATGTAGAGGTGAAGATATCTGTCAATCCGACGGTTGGAGTTGATGCGCCTCCTGATTTTACCGCGCTCTAGAATGAATCGCTTCATCATGGTAGTCACTGAAAGTCAGTCTAATACACAGATAAGCTTCGCGTAGATGAATCTCCTAGAAACCGTTAAGATGAAGTACAAGATTGCGTGTCTTGCGGATGGATGGTAGCACATGTATGATGTTGCGGTGATTGGAGCAGGTCCTGGAGGAGCAACAGCCTCACGATATCTAGCCAAGAAAGGTCTGAAGGTTTGCATGATTGATAAGGACACGTTCCCTCGGGATAAGCCGTGCGGAGGGGGTTTCTCTAAAGGTCTCTTAGATGAATTCCCATATCTTGGAAAGAGATCCGACGAGTTTCTAAAAGGAGTCGCAAGCGTCGGAGTATTGCATTCACCTAATCGTCGTATTGTTCTCAAAGGTTCTGTAGACATGGCAGTTGCTCTTCGAACAGATTTTGATAATGTGTTGTTTGAGAGTGCAGTAGAGGAAGGTGCAGAACCTCTAGTAGGTATAAGGGCAAAATCAGTAAGGTTTCACAAAGATCATTCAGAGGTGACGCTCAAAGGTTCCGAGTCTATCAAAGCACATGTCGTAATTGGAGCAGATGGGGTTTCAAGCATGGTTGCTAGAGAAACAGGTCTCAATAGAAGATGGCCTAGCTCGATGATTACAGCATGTCGAGTTGCAGAGGTTCCTGCGAAATTTAATGAGATTATTGACCGTTACACTGAGAATCTAAATTATCATTTCTATGCTAATCTTGGAGGGCTGCCAGGTTATGGCTGGATATTTCCAAAACGGGATACTATTAACATTGGACTCGGTATTGTTGGAACCCATGCTCAAGGATTACCAAGAGTATTTGATGCATTTGTGCAACACTTGAAGAGAGAGAATTTGTTGATGCAGGATGCAGACCTTTCTAAAGCAAAGGGAGGTCTTGTACCAACAGGTGGCCCACTATCGAGATCCTATATTGAAAGATGTATTCTACTTGGCGACTCAGCAGGAATGGTAAGTCCAATTACTGGTGGTGGTATCGCATATGCAATGAGAGCCGCCAAGTACGCGGCTGCAGTGCTAACAAAAGTAATTGAAGCTGATAATTTTGGAAGTGGAATACTTGGTGAGTATGAAAAAATCTGGCGCAATGATTTTGGAGATACGTTCAAGGATCAATTACTTGCTCAGAAAATCTTCACTAGTCCATTCACTGACCTCCTATTTGAGATAGGTAAACGTGATGAGAAGATACAGGAAATGGTATCAGAAGCTATGGCGGAATCTGCCGAAGAAGGAATTGATGTCAAGAACTTAATTCTCCGAACAATCTTCGTTTGTCTTAGAGCATCTTTCAGATTGTAACCAAATTGGAGCTATTCAAAGTCCATCAGAAGATATAATTGAGAGTACATTTACTAAGAGGTATTCCGCTTCTCACTGGGTGAGAGAGAGAGGAGACAGAAAATTGGATCGACCATGGTACAAAAATTATGTTGAAGGTACCCCTAAAGAGATCACGATTCCTGAAGGTCCGCTTTGGAAAGCACTTGACGATGCTGTCAAGAAGTACCCAAAGAATGAGGCACTTTATTTTGAAGGAGTCAAGGTCACATATAGCGAACTTGGAGAGCTTGTTGATAGAGCTGCCAACGGTTTTGCAAAAATGGGGGTCAAGAAGGGTGACACCGTAGCAATCATGCTAATCAATTGTCCCCAATTTGTAATCTCATACTTTGGTGCACTGAAGGCTGGGGCAATTGTAACAGCAATCAGTCCACTAGCAATGGCTAAAGAGTTACGGATCTATCTGCAAGATACGAAGGCAACAACAATCGTTGTGCTCAACTTCTTCTATGCAGTCGTTGAAGCTGTCCGTAAAGAAACTAATCTTGAGAATGTCATTGTTGCTCAAGGCTGGGATATGATGTCCAAGTTGAAGCAGAAGCTGGCACCAAAGACTGTGTACAAGAAAGAGATGAAGTCAGTTCCACCTCTTCGAGAAGGAGATATCATGTGGAATGATTTCATTGCCGATACTGTTCCTGAACCACCGAAAATTGAAATTGATCCTGCTAAGGATATTGCAGTGTATCAGTTCACCGGCGGTACAACAGGACTGCCCAAAGCCGCTATGCTGACTCATGACAACTTGAAAGCAAACTGCGAACAATGTAGTGTATGGATGGAGTGGATGGCAGAGCGAGGCAAAGAAGCCTTTATTGCAGCACTACCACTACAGCACATCTTTGGTCAGACAATATCGATGAATCTTGCAATCTCATGGGGCAGTAGGATTATACTGGTTCCAAATGCAAGGGATATCAAACACTTGCTTGAATTGATAGACAAACAGAAGCCAACATTCTTCCCGATTGTATCGACTTTGGCAATCTCGATATACAGTCATCCAGATGTTAAGAAGTACGACGTGACATCCTTGAAACTATCAATTGCAGGAGCAATGGCCTTACCGCCTGAAGTCACTAGGAAATATGAGGAAGTAACAGATTCCATCATCATTGAGGGATTTGGTCTCAGCGAGTCATCACCTGTAACTCATGCTAATCCCTTAGACAAGGACAAGAGAAAGATTGGTTCGATTGGACTACCATTCCCAAGTACTGACAGCAAGATTGTGGATCTTGATGACAAGACAAAGGATCTTCCTATCGGTGAAATAGGAGAACTTGCTGTAAAAGGTCCTCAGATTATGCTTGGTTATCACAACCGCCCTGAGGAAACTGCAGATGTGCTAAAGGATGGATGGCTTTTCACTGGCGATATTGCAAAAATGGATGAAGAAGGATGGACATACATAGTAGATCGCAAAAAGGATATGATCAATGCAAGCGGCTACAAAGTATGGCCCAATGAAGTAGAAGAGGTGCTCTTCGAACATCCAAAGATTCGTGAGGCAGCAGTCATTGGAATCCCTGATGAAACTCGTGGGGAAACTGTGAAAGCTTTCGTCGTTCTTGAACCTGGTCAAACACTTACTGTAGATGAGATAAGAGCCTTTGCAAAAGAAAAGATGTCGGTGTATAAAGTTCCCCAATTCATCGATTTTGTCGAAGATTTGCCAAAGACACAGGTTGGAAAAATCCTCAGAAGAGAACTTCGAGAGGGAACAAAATAAAATTAAATGAAAGAACCGGATGGTGTTAATCACACCTCCGGTTTCCTATTCTTTTTACTAATCGCGAACTTGGAAAGCATCAGTTTCATAATCTTCAAGGAGTGCCTGCACTTCAGGTCTACCTAGAAGTTTCCTACGGGTTTCAGACATGTTGTTGATAACGCACCCAATGCCAACAACGGTAGCTCCTAACTTCTCAATCAATTTCTTAACTGCAAAGACTGATGTCCCCTGTATTAACCAATCATCGATGATAGCAACTCTATCACCGGAATCAATTGATTCAGAAACAATAGCTAATTGCCTATCAGCAAATCTGTTTGAGGGAAGTAACTCCACTTCACGATGATACCCCTCAGGGATATACGCAATGGATCGAGCAGGTATTACCCCACAGCCCAAATAATAGGCAATCGCGCTACCCAAGGCGAGCCCCCTCTGTTCGACTCCCACGACTTTATTGGGTTTAACTTCCAAGAATGGTTTTGCAAGCTTAACAACCGCCTCGTGAAACACAGTGGGGTGTTCAAGTAGCCTGCTTATATCACAGACAGCTTTGCCGGGCTCTGGCCAGTCCCTAATCACTTCAACATATTCAGCAAAATCTACATCTGTCATCGTCAGACCTCAAGAGCAAGCAATCGTAGTAAGTCTTAATCCTTTCTGTTCGTAGCATAAGATTGCATGAATCTGAACTCTTGTGGATACTAGACACGAAACGCTTAAGATAACAGAATAAAGTTTGTCAAATATTATCTGTTGGGAGTATGGTGTGACCTTGATAGTTCCTGGTACTACAATCTCATTGACGCTAATGCCAACGTATGTTGAGGTTCGAGATAAGGGTATAATCAAGAAGAAAATCCCCTTGAAAGCTAGGTCATTTGATGATGTGGTACTAGAGCTAACGAAATACTTCAGGTACCTAGGTAAGAGACTAGCTCCGGGAGTAATGCAAGATGTACTAGAACGGATTGGGCTTCCGAAGACAAGTAGAGTAATTTCAGAGCCGGAACCTGAACCAGAACCGGTTATTGAATCACCTCCAGAGCCCGTTATTGAAACAACTCCAGAACCGGTTATCGAAGCACCTCCAGAGATCGTACCAATCAAAGAGCCGCCTAAGAAAAAGAAGAAAGGAAAGAAAGAGAAGAAGAAGAAAAAAGAAGAAAAGAAGAAACCTGCTGATCCCGGCACGAGTGCTCATGAGCATGGTGTAATCACTGCTGATGATTATGATGATATTGCTGATGCATTACAAGCCGTTGAAGCACTGAGTGATTCATTTATGGCTCCAAGTACCAAAGAAGTTACCAAAGAGAAGAAGAAACAAAAAATTAGTATCAATTTAGAGGGCGAAGAGGAAATTATTGCATCAGGAACAACTTATGTTAGAACGCCCGGAGTAGAAATTGCAATAACCCAGATAGAAGAGTCGGCATCTGAGATTATTGAACTCGTAGCTGAAACTATAGAGGAAGATGTCGAGCCAGAAACAGAACCAATTCCAACTGTAACGCCCACGCACCAAATCAAACCAATAGTTCAATGCAAGGCTTTGCTTCTCGGAGAAACTGGAGTCGGTAAAAGAACTCTCAAAGAAAAAGTTGAGGTAGAATCTACAATTATCAATGAAGAAACTGGCGAAGTGTCACCTTATATCCACAAAAAGATGATAGATGGTTCAAACCACAGAATCGAATTGAATATCTGGTCTTTTGATTTAGCAGTAAAAGCAAAACTACCCCGTCAGAAATTCTACGATGATGCACAAGTACTTGTCATCATCTATGCATCTTCAGATCGCTGGAGTTTTGAGAGTTTAGACTTCTGGTTAAGAGAATCATCAATAACTTGTGAGGTCACGCCACCAATTGTAATTGTCGGGAATAAGTTAGATTTACGTTCTGAAACAGAGGATGATTCGGGAGAAGATCCTGTAAGTTATAATGAAGGATTTCAATATGCTGAAGATCTAGCAAAGCGACTTGGATCAGATGATGATTTACATCCTGTGGCGTTCATTGAAACCTCTTCATTAACAGGTGTCAATACAGAAGAAGTTTTTAAGACTGCTGCGGATTTATATGAAAATACACTATAATATTTTATATCAAGTATTCAACAAAGGACTACTCATAGCATTCTTATATAGGTCTACTTGGATAACTCAAAATACAACAATGATTTGTAACCTCGAAACGTGAAGTGGTGATTAAGTCGACCGAACCTTGTGAAAGCTGCGGAAAAGTAATGGATCCAATTAAACCAGCTACGAATCTGGAAGATAACTTCATGAATGATGCACGCCAAGATATGTTTATCTGCTCAGACTGTTTCAAAAAGCGATTCAAAATCACAACGAAAAGAAGGAGTGGTTATGGAGGTAAAATCTATGAAGTGGAAGAACGGTCAGCACCACGGTTTGGGTTTGGTAGTCAATCCTTTTCTTGTTTGAAATGTAATTGGGTTGCATGGAGTGAAGAAGGTCTAATTGTACATATGCGTAGAAGACACGCATAGATTGCTTTTCCGGTATTATTGCTGGTTTATTGCAACGTGCTTATTTTCCTTAATAATCTCATGACCGATGATTCTCAGTCCATCTACACTTCGCGCTGCATTCTCAAGCATACCCATTCTATACGTTGCAGTTCTTGGACCAAGACCATGAAGCCAATCGAGACTAGTCATATTTAATTTCTTATGGATAGAAAAGTAAACCTTTAGATCAGCGGCAATAGCTCTAGATCTCTCAAACATTGCAACTGTGAGCCCTATACTAGGTGCGGCAAATCCTGTTAATACCCAGATGAAGATGAAAACATCAGTACTAAATTCTTCATAAAAGAATGAAAATCCGAAGAAGATGGGTCCAGCTAAGGAGAGAATAATGAGTATCAATGAGAGGTGTTGAGATGAGTCATCACTCCCCAGTCCTGCAATTCCAATGACATCCTGATCAGGTGGATAGAGAAAAACCAAAACACCACCAGAAGTGATACCTACTACAAAGGCAGAACAAACAACGAGCATCATGTAACCGAAAGGTCTTGTTTGCCAGATTTCAGGGAATGTGATGAGAGATTGTAATATTAGTGAAGCTGCAATCAAGATGGCTCCCACTAGGAATCCATGCTTGCTGAAGAATTCATACTTCCTGTCCATAATCTCATCAGACACTGAATAGATGCACCTCTTACTATTCTATGGCTGGATAAGTCTTCAATAAAGATAAAGCTTTCTTATTCAATCACTAAAATGCGGTTATAGTACAATTCTTGGTACTTCGATGGAGTCATTTATTAGTTCTCACGGAATATCACAGGTTGTCGCGGAGAGTTTCGGAGTGGATTGGTCTGAATAACAATACTATCATTGATTTACAATCAGTTTCCCGGGTCTACAAAATGGGAGAGATTGAAGTCCATGCTCTTAGGAGTGTGTCTCTTGATATCAAGCGTGGACAGGCAATTGGAATCATGGGGCCCAGCGGATCAGGAAAGACTACTTGTTTGAACCTTATTGGCGCACTGGATAGACCAACTAATGGAAGAGTCATAATCGATAACCTCGATATCACAGATATGTCTGAGGGTGAACTCACTACTGTAAGAAGGGAGAAGATAAGCTATATCTTCCAATTCTTCAATCTGCTTCCGGTATTGACTGCGTATGAAAATATAGAGCTTCCACTTCTAATCGCGGGTGTGGAAGAAGATGCACGCAAGGAGAGAGTTGACCACCTAATTTCACTGGTTGGACTTGCGGAAAGAGCAGAGCACCGTCCTGACGAATTATCGGGAGGCGAGCAACAGCGCATTGCCATTGCCCGTGCTCTTGCAAAACCAGAAGGTTCTGCTAGTTCGGTCATCGTACTTGCAGATGAGCCAACAGGCGACCTCGATTATAATACTGGTCTAGAGATTCTTGAAATTCTTATTTCACTAACAAAGGGAGAAGGTGGTACACTGATTACAGTGACTCATGATCCTGAAGTCGGCGAGAAGATGGATCATGTATACCGAATGCGCGATGGACAAATAGAGAATCCACAATGAGGAATGATGCATGGCGGCAGAACCTGCGGGATATGAAGCATTTCATAGCATCCGAAGAAAGGGTGTGACATTGCTCTGCTTTCTATTAGCATCAACCATGGCTATCGGAATCACAGTCTATGTGGATTCATATTCAGTTCATGAATGGGAGAAGAATATTGACGTAGGTGATATCGCCATCACTGTTCGTGGGAGCAATATTGAAGCATATGTTGATGACATTCGAGAGATTGGAGGAGTGACAAAAGCTGCTGCATTACGTAGTGGTCGCGGAGATCTGGAGAAAATTGAAAATAACACAATCTATCTAGATTTATGGGGCACCCTACTTACTCCAGATGAGGAGTTCTATGAAACTTTTCCAAATTATATTAACTTGGAACAAGGAAGAATGCCAGAGAACACAAGTGAAATTGCAATAATCTATTCGCCTTATTCATATAGTGAGATAGAACTTGGTGATATACTTGAAGTGCACCTGGATGACTCTCAAGATATTCAAGATATGACAGTGGTTGGTTTTTACTCCCATGAAGGACAAGCTGATTCTCCATATTTCTGGTATTTCGATAGTATTGGAATAGTCGCACCAAGTGCTGTAAGTGATGATCATGCAGATATTAAAATCCTTGTCGATGTCGATCGTTCAGGTGTCTCAGCTTTCAACCCTACAGCATCACTCATGTACCTAAGTGGAATTGATGAATCAATAAGATTGCTAGAGCCAACATACAATCCTATCGAGCCATGGTCAGGAAGCATTTATGTTCAAAATAGACTTGCCTCAGGAGTAAATGCATACATCCAATGGGTTCTAATGTTGAGATTAATAGAGATGTTTAGAGCATCAAGTGTTCTCTTCTTACTGGTGCTGGTGAATTTCTTAGCAATTCGTTATAATGTGAACGAAAGACGTTATGAAGAAAATATGTTGATTTCAAGAGGTGCGGCCAAGGGCGATTTGGAAAAAGCAACAACTCGAGAAATATTCATACTCGCAATCTTTTCTTGTTTCATAGGAATTCCAATAGGTTTGCTGCTAAGCAGAGTTGCGATTGCTGCTACTGGGTTCTTCGTTTTCAATCCAGCACTACTCTTTTCAGAACCAATTCTAATCAGTTTAGATTCACTCTTAATCTCTGCATTAGTTACATTAGCATTACCCATGCTCACATTGGGCGGATATCGAGCAGTCTATTCAACCAAGAAAAGTGTTGATGAAGACAGAGGTAAATTGGCCAAGTTATCAAAGGGGCTAGGTCTCATTCGTTGGGACGTGATGATTGTTGTAATATCAGGTTTCCTTCTACTTGCATTAACTACTGGAAGTACTGCAACAGCTATGAATCCAGTGCTATCACTTGTTCTGCCCATCTTACCCTTACCTCTTTTCCTTGGAATGGCAAGTATATCAATGAAGGCGCTAAGATCGGGTGCTAATAGACTCAGCAAAGTGATGAGAAGAGTTGTTGGGGATGTTCCGGCATCCATTGGAATCAGAAGAGCTGGAAAAGGTGCTTCATCAGCAGGGGCAGCAGCTATGATTCTTGTTCTGGCAATATGTTTGAGCTGGAACAGCGCAATAATAGATGCATCAATGCCATTTACAGCACAGAATCAGTCACGTCTGAGTGTTGGTTCAGATCTGACATTTGCATTGGACGAATACAAATATGGAAGTTGGGATGCCTTCATCACAAATGTGACAAACCATGAATTGGTAGAATCAAGTACAATTGTATCAGAAGCATCCCTCTACTTATCGGCAGGCTATGGGGGAAGAACAAACTTCCTCGCAGTGAATCCTAGAGAGTACATGAACATTGGGTATGACTATTTAGGCAATCCACTCAATACATCAGATCTTTCTCTCTTACTTGACAATATAGAAACTTCACCTGATGGAGCCATTATTACAACAGATATCGCGCAATCCTACAGTTTTGAAGTTGGTGATATTCTTCGAGCATCAACTATGGAAGAAGATGCAATTCCGCTAACATTCAGAATAATTGGAATTACAGATGCGTTACCAGAGGTACCAGAAAGAGAGGGTTACATTCCTTGGTATGGATCGTTTGGCTTATTTGGATACCAACCGCCTGCTGTTGGAACTAATAGAATTCTAGTAAATCGGGAATTTCTAGGTTCTCAATTGACACTTCTCAATAACTCATACAACTATCTTTGTGTTAGAACAGCTCCAAATGCTAATGCATCAGCTATCGTCGAAGATGTTTTTGATGGTGAAGGAAACATAGCAGTTTACAATAACCGTTGGGAATCTGTAAGTCAAAATGTGCATGATTATGTCAGCGATACACAGTATTTGATGGAACGGTCACTCGATACAATGCTTACTGTTCTTACAGTGGGTACAATTGTTGGTGGCTTTACAATCTATGCTGTTGAGGGAGTTCGCGCGCGTAGAAGAGAAATCGCACTCTTGAGATCAGTCGGAGCATCCAAGAGAATGATAATTATGGTGCAGGGAGCTGAGATGTTAGTATTGATGCTGGTTAGCATGATATTGCTCCTAATCTATGCTCCATTATTTCTAAGTACATCGATAAATTTGGCTGGAGGATCAACTACAGGTATGGGCGATGTGTATCTGGTTTCTGTATTTCCAGTTATTCCTTGGATTACAATTTTTGTAGTATTAGGATTCTTCGTAGTTTGTGTAGCCTTGTTCATCTTTGTAATCGCTGCACTCAGTTCGAGAATCAATCTGGCTTCTACTCTCAATGCAGCATGGGCAGAAGCTGGTCCTTATGGAGATGATATGTAGTTGTTCCTCTTCTCACGTCTTTCATCAAGAGCACCTGAAGTAGTGATAACATTACTAATCTTTGCCCTTTCTAGCGGTGTTCTAGGTGGAATTCTGTTCTACATGGATTCGACAGCTCCTGATGTTCTAAGTGATATGACATCGGATGTACCAATAGATATGCAGGTCACCTTTACATCGCCGTTCTATTCTCAAAGTAATATCACAATTGACGATATTGAAAAGAGCGTGCTACAACAAGACTATATCACAGCCACGGAGCAGGTGAAGTTCGCGGAATTTTATGACTACATGATGGAAAGAGGAGAAGAAGATTTTAGGAAAGGATTTCTTGGTATTAATTTCACATCTTTTGAGAGCTTCTCAGATGCAATAGACATTGAAATATTCGACAGAGAATATGATAATGAATCATGCATGGTCGAGAATGAATTATTCCTGCGACGAGGACTTCAGATTGGAGATAATTACACAATCGATCTACTAGTTTACAACAGCACATGGCATGAGGTTGAGATCCAAAGATCCTTTACTATTGTTGGAACATTCATATCAAATATTTACATGCATCAACCATGGTGGGGGCAGCCAGAGGTCACATATCTTCGAATGATCACAACTCCAGATGCAATCGCTTCAACTTTCAACGTTTTAGGACATGATCCCTACTATGGTTTACAGGATAGAATCTGGGTTCGTTTCGACCATTCTATAATTGTAAATACTGATTCAGCGAATGTAATTAGCTCACTATCGAATATTGAAAAAAGAATTGAACAGGACAATCTCCCTTATGCATTAGTTGACAATTTCGAACTAATGGGTGCAATCTATGAGTTCTCAAGTTGGTCTGTCAGCATAAGAGCCATTGCGCTTTCATTCTCGATTCCTTCAGTCATCATGGGAGCAATGCTAATCCAATATAATGCAAGATTGTTGTCTGATGCTCAACGAAAAGATGTAGGTACTCTAAAAACAAGAGGCGCATCAGGATGGCAGGCATTCAATTGGGTATTGAGTAATGCCTTAGTAACAGGATTTGTTGGGAGTCTTGGTGCAATTATCACGGGGATTGCTTCAGCGCTTCTTTCTGGAACTGTCATAGAACTACTAGTGTTTGACCCACAGAGGCTTGCTGGTTTCGAAATCTTGCTTCAGCCTTATGCAATATTTATTGTATTCATGTTTTCATTCTCCGTGGGACTGATAGTTGCTATACCTTCAGCAGTGAAGGCACTATTAATGACAGCTTCGGAGGCACATAGTCATCTTGAAAGCAGTGTACTTGCTGATGCGGAAAAGATGGGAAAATCTGGTATTGATTTGATTGCAATAGGAATAACTGGATGGCTACTCGTACCATTGATTAGTATCATGGCTTTCTCGAGTTTCAATTACTATAGCTCTATGATGTATGTAATCATCATTATTCCTGTATTGGGGATTTTCCTCTTTTCGTTTACAAGACTTCTTTCAAGACCAACTGCGGCAATCAAAGCAAGGATTCTTGGAAGAATAAAGCGTCCATCCCTCATTGTAGGATCACGCCTTATGTCTAGGACAGTTCTCATGTTCAAGAAATCAGAAACAATGGGAACAATGTTCATAGCTATGGTTTTTACAGCTGGTCTATTTGCTTCTGTTTCGGCTACAACTGGAAGCACTCACATGAAACAGATTTTCATGTTTGAAACCGGAGCAGATGTTACAATCGATATTAGCCCAACTCTAACAAATATCACAATGGATCTTGTCGCAAACATATCAGCAGTAGAAGGAGTGGCCCATGTTAGCCCCATGTACAGAACCACTGCTTATGTTCAATATTGGAATGCGCGCGATATTGGAATGGGTGAAAACTACAACCGTACAATTACTGTGTTTGGAGTAGAACCAGATAGCTGGATCGAATCAGCATTTTGGTTAGATTACTTTACGTACTACGATTTACCACAAAATTCGGTTCCTAGTTTATCAGAAGCAAATGAAAATGGAATCAATATCCTCTCTTCATTCAAACCTATTCACAGCTACACACTTGATTCTCTTGGTGGGCTCATCCCTCATTATTCTGATATTCTTGACCTTCAGATAATAACACCAGAATGGAGTAATCTAACTGAATGTAAAATAGTTGACTTAATGACTGCTACAGTTAGTGATCGAGCAACGGGACTAACCTTTGTCCCAGGAGAGTCAGATGCCAGCGATTTCATTGTAGCCGATATTGACTATATTCATTCGTGTATGAACACCACACGAGTTACCAAATTCTATATTGATCTTGAACCTGGAACAAACTACACGAAAGCAATGAATGATATCAATGCAATTGCACCGTATAGCTTCACTGATATTGAGTCGCCATTCACATCAATTGACAGGGTGCTAGAATCTAGAGCTGCACAATCAATCTACGGTACTTACACGCTTAACGTAATCTTTTCACTTATCTATTTGACAATAGGCATGCTCATTGTCAGTATAGTAAGAGTTCGCGGATTAAGAAAGCAGTTCTCTGTTCTTCGAGCTTTAGGAGCACCAAACAGGTCAATCATTATTGCTTCAATAACCGAAACTAGTATTGGAGTTCTGATTGCCGCTGCTATTGGTGGAACTATTGGAGTTTCCTTGGCATTTTTACTAATGAATATACCACTCGTATATATGGGAGTGTCAACTCTAACACTCTGGGCTAGACTTCCAGTGCAACTTGTCATCCCCTTACCACTAGTATCAACCATAATTGGCCTTTCAATAGGCGTATCGCTTATTGCAACGTACCTTGTTTTAGTACGAACACTGAAACTGAACATCGCAGAAGAAATACAATATAATGAGTGATCATCATGTCGGAAAATCTTGAAGAACTAGCAGAAGAGTACAAGATTATTGTACGAGACCTCATGAAGGTCTACAAGCGAGGCCAGAAAGAGGTCATTGCTCTACGTGGAATTGATTTTGAAGTCAATGCGGGAGAGTTCCTATCTATAATTGGACCCAGCGGATCCGGAAAATCTACACTTTTGAAAATGCTCGGGGCATTAGATAGACCGACAGCAGGAGCAATTCTCTATGATGGTCATAACGTAACAACTCTAGATGATCGGAGGTCAATGCTTTACCGAAGACAAAAAGTCGGATTTGTTTGGCAAATAGGTAATTTAGTTCCAGGTCTAAATGCATTGAAAAATGTCATACTTCCAATGAAACTGGCTGGAGTACCATCAAAACAATCAAACCAACGCGCAATGATGCTCTTAGAAACGTTAGGTCTAGGTCCAAGAATTAACCATAAACCAAATCAACTCAGCGGCGGTGAAAACCAGCGCGTTGCTATATGTGTTGCATTAGCAAACAATCCAGAGCTACTGCTTGGAGACGAAATAACTGGAGAGCTGGATTCGGAAACAACTGAGATTGTGATGGAAGCACTGAAGGACATAAACAAAGAATTTGGAACCACAGTGATTAACGTAACTCACAATCCCCGCGTTGCAGAGTATGCAGATCGCGTTCTACGAATTCGCGATGGACTAATTGAGGGCCAGAAACATATCCTCTATGGAGATATTACAGAGATTGATGCAAAGGGACGGATGGTCATTCCAGAAACTGTTCGTCGTTTAGCAGGTCTTGGAAAAAGAGTCGTTCTTCAGGCAACATCAGAAGGTTTGCTCATCAGACCGCTAGACACAAGTGGCAAAAATGGCAATAATAATAATGAAACGGAAATCAATTAGACGTTAGCAATGTCTATATTTGAGGACACATCCGTTCAAGTAGTGATGCAGATGAGCAAACGACAGATGCCATGGTCATTCTATTCCACAATACTTTCATTTGCAATCTTTTTTGCTAGCTTCAATATCTATATTCTCACCAATTTACTTGGTCATCCCTTGTCGAGTGATTTGTGGTTGATTGGAGTTGTTGGGGGATTTATTCTACTTCTCTACTCTGTTCGTATGGTTAGAATTCATCAAAGAGAGCTAGTTGGAAAAAAACAAGCTGAATAGATAGATTGGTTCAAGACAAAGGAGCAGTTAGAAATCAAAGTCAGACCTTTCATTCTTCGTCCTAACCAAAACTATTGGGATTTCAATTACCTTATCTCGCCGTCGCGCAATATCTAGAGTTATTTTTAGAAAATGACGATATTCAATGAGCTCCGATGTGAATGATTCTGTCCAATTGGAATCTGTTTGGATAGTGGCTTCAATCCAAGAGTTTCGGCGAAGGTCCTCCTCTTGAAAATATATTTCAACCAGTTCTTTCTTTAATTCCGTCTTATACCCTTTTGGCTCAATTTGCTCTAGTCTGATTACTTCTGCACGCACACCTCTAATACTGGTTTCTCTATCAACGAAGAATCGAAAATTTAGATTGTCCCCGAGGGAAAAATGATCCGTATCAGTTTCAACTTTTAGCAGAGTAACACCATCGTTCTCAAGATAATCAGATTTGGGTTCAGGAATGGAGCCGGATTCAACACCCGATTTATATCTAAGAGAGAGGTCTAACTTAGATTTCAAATCTCTAGCCCTTGAAATCTCTGCTTTGGCGTCTAAAGTGTATTTTATCCACCCAAAAGTGCCTTTGTAGCTTCCTGGAATATCGGGAGGAAGAGTGAATGAAAAGTCGTAACGTGTTTCACCTATTGGGATCATTGAACAATCGTCAAAATCTTTGATATCATTTACATGTTCGCGTTTGTCCTCATGGACAATCGTAACCTTCCCAACATGAATCACAACTCTCGCAACTTCTTCACCAAGTAGAGAAACAAAAAGTCGCTCACATTTAAAATCATCATCGCATGTTACAAGAACTTGCCCCTCTACTTTGGAACCAGGAGCAAAAGTTTCATCTTCTAGTTGAATCTCAATTTTCCGCATCGGAATTTCATTTTAATTATCTCGTGAAGATTAATGAGGTATTCGATTAACGAAAGAAAACGGTAAAGAAGGATACAGAATGTTCTAACAACACTTTTGTAACTCAGTGTCTAGAAAAAGGACTATGAGGAAATCAGCCATCGTAATTTTATTACTAATTATTTCAGGAATAGGAATCGCAGGTTTCCTTTATCAAGAGGGATTCTTCAATCGTTTTTTCTTTGATACAGAAGGGCGATATGATTCTAGTGTTCTTGATGATATGGGAGTCTGTTACTCGAATCGGTCAGATATCGAAGCATTCAATGAAGGTTATAGTGAGTCAGATATTTGTCCATGGGGTTTCATACACAATGGAATTGATTATTTCTACAACAACAACTCTGATGTAATCGCAGCAGCTCCGGGTCTTGTTGAAAGTATTGAACTAAGAGATTGGGGACTTGAATCATGGCATCGATATACTATCTCTGTGAGTATCAGATTCAATACAACAGTCAGACTAACCTATGGATTTGAACCAATAACCAATTTGACTGCAGATCAAGCCCAACAACTTGCTATGTTCACTATTGAGGAAGGGTCTTGGGTTGAGAAAGGAGATGTGATAGCAAAGTTCCTCAAATCCAATGAGGGCGCTCACATCCACTTTGGTGTGTATCAGAATGAACAAGCGCAAGACCCTACTCTCTATATGTCCAATGGAGCATTGATTGAACTCCAAGAGATGGTTCATGATTTCAATCCGACATGGGACATAAGCTATCCTTAGTTAAAAAATCATAAACTCAAGGCAATTTTCTACATCAAGGAAATATCCGACTAACGGTTCTGGGGAATGGAATGCAATCGCGGATATGCTCAAGATCAAGCATCCAAGTAATTAACCTGTCAACTCCGACACCAAACCCAGAATGGGGAACACTACCGTATTTCCGGATATCTAGGTACCACTCATACTTCTTCGGATCGTCTCCGATTCTGTTGAGGTTGTCAATTATCTTCTGGTAATCGGACTCACGCTCACTCGCACCAATCATCTCACCGAAGCCCTTCGGAGCTAGAAGGTCGCTGTTCTTGTAAGTCCGAGGATCTGCCTCGTTGTCTTTCATGTAAAAGGACTTGATTTCCTTGGGATAATACTCCACGAAGAGGAACTTTTCCCGGTCATCCGTAAGGATGTGTTCAGCCTCAGTTCGGAGATCCTGACCCCACTCGATCTTTAGACCTGCATTCTGACAGATTTCGATTGCTTCAGTGTAAGTCATCCTATCAAATGGAGCTTTGACACCGTAGAGACGCTCAGTATCCACTCCTAGTTCTTTTAGTTCAGGTTTTCTGTTGTCAGCTATTGCATGACACATATGGCTAATGAGACCTTCTTGTCTCTTAAGGTTCCCTTCGTGATCACACCAAGCTTCCTCTACTTCCAGATGCCAGAACTCTGTCACATGTTTGCGTGTCCTTGACTTCTCAGCACGAAATGATGGAGCTAGGATGAACACTTTTTCCATAGCGTATAATTGAGGTTCCAAGTGCATCTGACTTGTTTGGGTTAGATAGACCTTCTTTCCGAAGTACTCGACCTCAAAGAGATCAGCACCCTCCTCCCCCATTGTTGAAACAAACATAGGCGAGGTAGTTTCAAAGAACCCTTCATTGCGAAGATATTCCCGGGCGGACCTGAACACTTCATCCCTGATCTTCAGTACATTGGTGAGCTTTCTGGAACGCATCCATAAATGGCGATTATCATTCAGGAATTCTGTGCTTTGATTTTCCGTAATTGGAAACTCTTCTGCAAAGTGCAAGACATTGAATTCTTCAATCTGCACTTCAAAACCACCCTCTGCTCTACCGTCGGCTTTGACAGTACCAACCATTGAAACAAGGGATTCTATTAGCATCTTTTCTGCGCCAGCGTATTCCTCTTCACTGACGACATCCTTCTTGATTATTGTTTGAACGACACCTGAAGGATCTCTCAGCAGAACAAAGACCATCTTCTTCTGTTTTCGAATCCGATGAACCCAGCCTCTGAGATGGACTTTCTTTCCGTCCATTCCACCTTCAAGGATGTCCCTTAGTTTTATGTAGCTCACTATAATCACCACAAATTCTCGTTAGACCACATAATGGTTAACATCTAACGTTCACTAGATAATTGGATAAAAGGGTGACGGCTAAAACAGCCGCCAACAGTTTAACGAAATCTGACGAACCAAATAATCACAATGAGTGCAATTATAGCAACTGAACCTATAGCCATCCATGTCAAGTATGTGACAAGATAGGCTTGAGTCACGACAACTCTAATTGTTGATTGAACAGAGTTACCTCCGATATCATACACAGTTAGTGTAACGTCATGAGTTCCACTAAGCAATCCAGCAAAATCGAATTCGATATTTTCTGTTTCCCATTCAGCATTGACCACTTCTTCAGTAGTGATTGTATCACCGATAATGGTGGCAATATCAATTGTGTAGTAGTCCATAAAATCATCTGATACGGTCCAGTTTCGAATGATGTTGATATCACCCTGACTATAATAGATATCATCAGGTGAGTAGACCATGATAGGTGCAATGTCATCTAACATAACTGTAACAATTACAGTATCATTTGCTGTGTTCCCGCTTGTATCATTTGCAAAAAGTGTGAAATTGTGTACAGCAATTTCTAGTCCATCAAGACTAATCGTTATGATTGGTTCATCGGGATTAATGTCACCAGAAATGAAGACCTCATCGTTATCCATTATCGTATACTTGTTCAGATAATCATCAGTAACATTCCAAGAAAGCGAGTATCCTGTTTCAGTGAAATATAATTCAACATCTTCGGGTCCCTCAATTTCTGGAAATTCATCTTCATAGATTGTCACTAGGATAATATCCTCAGCGGAATTGAGATTCTGGTCATAAATAACCAGTTTGATCTCATATTCTCCAATTATGGACTCGTTAAATGCTGCACTGACATTGAAAATGTAATCATATGTTGTATTCACCCAAGCAATAGAGATGTTTAGACTACCATCAACAAAGAGTTCAATGGTGGCAGGAAACTCGTCTTCTATGTGCCATGTGATTGTAACATTTTCTGCGTCAAGCAGGATGTCCTGATTGCCAGGACTAGTGATAATTGGTGCGCGAATGTCACTACCTGGTGCTGAGAAATTAAAGTGATAATCTCCCAGACCAATCGGCAAACCACCATGTGTGATTGTCCAATTCATGTACTCGACTGGAACGTCAACAAAGATTACTGTACCATTAGTTGGTGTGGTCTGTATCTCGTAAGCAGTACCATTTTTGTAAGTCACATTGACAAGAGCACCGATAATTGGTTCAAAGCTTGTTTCAAAGTATGTGAAGATCTCAATATCATAATAATCTGGATTTCCAGTCAGTGGGCCAAGACTCTGGTGAACAAGCTTCTGAGTGCTGTTTGCCTCAAGTGTACCTGAGTCAAGCAAGTATCCAGCGTAGAGAAAATCATCCATAACTTGGAGCTTCCAGATGTAATCCCCATCGGGGATATCTTCGAAGTCAGCTCGACCGTCTGTTACCTCTTTCTGTGCCCAAATGGAGTCATTACCACTGAAATGAATTGAAAAGTTTAGGTTGTTAGCTAATTGGGCCTCGATGTCTGTGATTGTAGTGTTAAGATCATCCTCATCATTGTCCCAATCAACATTTCCGAAGAGTGTACTTACATATGCTTCTGGACCATCCGACACAATTTCACCTACTTCATCAGGAGTAATAGGGTCAGACGTATGAGAAACATTCCACTTGTAGGTCCCTGGTGCTAGATTGAAGAAAATAACCTCACCATTGCCATTAGTGAATTTATTCTGTGAGAGTATCATTGTTGATGCATTGAACAAGCGAACCCAGGCATTGTCAAGTGGAGCACTACCATTCAATACCGTAAATTCGAAATCATCATCATTGAAGGCTTGCAGCGCGTTAAACACACGCACATTCACAACATAATTTGTTGCGGAGGGAGCATGTGGAGCTTCAACCAGCGATACAGTAGTAACTGGTTGGCTATTGAAAGCAATTGGAATAGTTGCACTTGCAATGAAAATCATCAGGAAGATTAGTGCAAACGCTCTGTGTGATTTGCTCATTCAAAGTCACTCTCGATAAAGCTATAGACAACAAATCTGATGACATCTATACTTGGAGGCGTCGAAATCGAACTCAGCATAAAAGGCTTACCGTTCCCCGAAACTTGTACTAACTTAGACAGCTAGGTCCATTGGTCCACTTCGGTTCCTGCTTCACAGAGGTCTGCTTTTCACAAATTCCATGAGAACTTGCATCAAGTCTTACATCCTCTCCACGGGCAGTTAGAGTCTCCGGCAAACTGACGGTGACTAGATTGAGTGCAGCATTGAGGTCTCTATCAATCCTCAATCCACACTCTTCACATTCATACTCTCTCTCAGAAAGAAGTAGTTCCTTCTTCTTATGTCCACATCTCGAACATCTCTTTGACGAAGGAAACGTTCTTTTTGCAACATAGAGGGTAGAACCATACCACTGGCATTTGTACTCCAATTGTCTTCGGAATTCGTTCATTCCAACATCTGCAATGGTTCTTGCCAACCTTCGGTTCTTCATCATTCCCGACACTCCTAAGTTTTCAATCACTATCTTACTGTGGCTCTTGGCAAGATATGTCGTTAACTTGTGAAGTGTATCCTGTCGAACGTTGAATATCTGTAGGTGCATCTTGGCAAGTCTGAGCTTAGCTTTTTCTCGGTTCTTACTCCCTTTCTTCTTTCTGGAAAGACTCTTTGATAGCTTTCTCAACTTCTTGATACGTTTTCCCAAAGCTCGTGGGTTAGCAAATGAAGTCCCATCAGAAAGAGTTGCTAGGGTCTTTATCCCTAAGTCTACGCCTACTGCATAACTGACGATGGGTTTCGGATCTTCGATATTTTCTTCCACAGTGACCGATACGAACCACCTGTTCGCCCTCCTCTTCACTGTGGCTGACAGTATCCTGCCCCGGTAGTATCTTTTTCTTCGTTCCTTTATTCTAATCTTTCCAAGTCTTGGAAGCTGTATCTGTCGCCCTTCAAATCGTATTATCCCATTTAATCGGAAACTATCGTTCACACCCTTGCTCTTGAACTTTGGAAATCCGGTATGCGTTCCTTCCTTCAATCCTCGCTGGAAATTTTTGAACGCTCGACCGAGGTCTCTCAGAGCTTCTTGAGGAGCGCATTTGGAACATTCATACATCCACGGAAATTGAGTCTTCTTCAGGCTGTTCAGAAGTTTGTGTTGTTTCATGGGATCTGTGAAACGATTATCCCCTTGATTGTCCTTGTACAATTTGATCCTCTGGTCAAGCCCCCAGTTGTAGGCAAACCGTGCGATTCCTGCATGTTGGAGAAGAGAACTTCTTTGCACGTTATTGGGGTCGAGTTCGTATCGATACGCTTTATGAATCAACATTGAAGTCAAAAAGTAGTGGGGATAGATGATTATAAGCCCATACAAAATGCCAGTTAGACTCACTTCATTGGCTGTTTTGAGAGATTCATACCAACCCTAGTCCTAGCTCCGTACCAAAGTACTTTGCTTTATCGTAATCCTTATGATATGGATACGATATCGCGCACTCATGCAAAGCATAGAATGGAATGATGACCTTTCCGTTGGCATTGGTCTCATCGATGAACAGCATAAAATGCTTATAGAGCGTACTAATGCGATTGCAGAAGCAGTCGAGATGAAACGGGGTCTTGAGAAGATACTCCAGACGCTCGGCTTCATGATCGAATATACAGATTTCCACTTCTCAGCAGAAGAGAAAGTCATGATTGACAATGATTATCCAAAGTTATCTGAACACCAGAAACTACACGAGGACTTCAAAACTAGACTTAATCAGATGGTTGAAGATTTTGAAGAAGATGGTGCAACACCAGCTCTAAGTCAGGAAATCACTACTTATCTCACTAATTGGCTCGTCAATCATATCAAGGGAATCGATACAGAGCTTGGAAAGATTCTTCGTGAGAAAGGATATGAAGCAGCTACCTAGAACTTTGACGAAGTTGAACATTACTTAGATAACTGGTTGAATGAACTGAGAGAAATTGTTGGTCTTTATATATCAAAAGTTGACCACACAAATGTGAGGTTGACCAGACGCATAATGACCTCACGGAGTTAGTCCATTGCCGTTTATGGACGTACAGCACTCCGGTGTCCAAGGTTGTACAACTAACAATGAACGGTATGAAGAGTAAGATTGTAGATTGGCTACAATCTCTCCTCAATCCAGGTGAACATATCAGCTAGAACCTCTTCACCACCCTCATCTTCGTACGGTTGATGGTAAAGGTCTGGATAGAGTTTCCAAGTTTTATCTTCGGAGGAAATTCTATCATAGAATTCCTTGTTCTGCTCAGGTACCAAAATCATATCCTGACCTGTCTGTTGAACGAGAACAGGATGCTTGATTCTATAGGCAGACTCGAATGTGTCTTTACTCGCTTTTAGACCCTCTATTGCATATCGAGGAGTTGCTTTGTCAAAACGCAATGGATCCTCTTTGTTTAGGTTAATCACTTCAGGATTTCTCGCAAGGAGATTCAAATCAAGTCCATTGTCGATGTAAGTCTTGATATTGAATTTTGATAAGAGTGAACCAATTGCTCTAGTTGCACTACTAACCTTCAGTTTTTCAGAAACTGCGGGACATGGAAGGATTAACCCATCAATAGAAGCATTTGGATATTTGAACAAATATCTAACAGCATGAACTGACCCTAGCGAATGCCCATACAAAAACATCTTCTCATCAGGATGACCCTCTCTTATTTGTTCAATAAGTAGATTGAGATCTTCATCGTATTCATCATAACTCTCCACATGACCCTTCTTACCGGGATAAGTTCCAAAACCTCTTAAATCAGGAGCATAAAATATGAAACCTTTCGATGTGAATTGTGTAGCTATGAATTCAAGAAGACCACTGTGTGACCCGAGCCCGTGGAATCCTACAATAACAGCACAAGGTGATCCTTCAGGTTTCCAAACTCGAAGTAGCATTATCGTCCCATCATATCCAGAGTATTGTTCCTCTTCACTTGACATATGTACCACTCAGCTATACTGGGTTATGCATTGTCACCTATTTATCTTTCCGACTTCTGGGTTCCACATGTATCTACCTAAGTTTAAGAATCGATGCGATATTTGCTTCGGAATCAATCATTGGCTCAATCATGCCTTTTGTTGAAGTGAAGAGAGTCGTTACACCAGGTCCGTGTCCTGAAATTACGCAATCACTATGTACAATAATGCCAACGGAAATAGCTCCTGTTTTGTATATTCTTCCAAATGAATGGTCTGCATCCAAGATAGCTACAAGATCACCAAATCTCAAATCATCAAGACCAAACTCTTTGTTCGTTTTATCATCGAAGAGTTGGATATCATAATCACCTGAGGATACTTGGTCAGCTCCAAGACCAGAACCCATGATTTTTGCTGGAATTTTGTGTGTTACTGGAATTACCAGTTTGCCATTTTCCTCACGCAATTCTATCTCGTTCAAAAAGGTCGGGTCAATATTCATGACTTTGATATCAGGAAAATCAAGGAGTTCCAATCCTTGTCCATAGGCTTTGACCATCATCTTATCACCTATGACAAGTTGCTCCATGACCTCTTCAGAGAAATCAACCATAACATGTTCGATTCCGCCATGTTTCCCAACAACTGTACCAATCTCACCCTTTGCATCCCCAGTCACTACTTTCGCTTGATTACCAATACATGAGAGAACGTTCAAGGAGGTGTTTGCCATGGTTTTGAATCGAGCATCATTCTCCTTGTTTTCTATGCTTACACTTGGCTCAACGTGGTCAGCTTTCCATCCAGTCGCCAAGTCTCCAACACGGAGATTATACGTAATACCTCCAGTACCCGGGAGCGTTACAGGTCTTCCATCATGAGTAATGCGGTAGGCAGACCTTGCTACAGGACTAGCAATCTCACCCATAACAGAGATTTTCACGATTTTATCTTCGTTAGTCTTGACTTTCATAATTGATACACAATGTCTAGGATTTGTATCCAACAAATAAGACTGACGTTTCAATCATCAAGGTCCAGTTATCTTCGTTCGTCTATGAATGAAAGTCGCTTTTGGGGATAATCGATTATCGTTTCAAAGTTCTTAAGAAAATCATACCCAATAATTCCATTTTCAATCAATTTTCCTTTTGGAGAAACCTTACTCAAATCGATAACAACTACTTGACTACTGGAAATCTGAGCAGATCCAACTGACAGAGTGTCAACTGGAGCAAGTTCAAGCTGAACATCTCCACCCACACCACGTGCAATACCCTGAACGGCTTGAGGATTAAGACCTAACTTAGAAGCCATTTCGGGTGTTACTACGGTATTTCCTGCACCTGTATCAAGTACGAAGTTATGAGGTCCTTTACCGTTGATGTAAACGGGGATTCCAATGAGATGTGAATCGTTGAGGTACTCAAATGGAATCCAATCGAGGTTTCGAGAAGATTTACCCTTATGTAACTTTAAAATTTGTTTGCTATAACTTAGTGACATGGTGCAATGCTTGAGAGTGGTATAACCTAATGCGCCATCACGACTACCCGGAACTCGAAGGATAGCATCAAGATCAAGAACGTAGACTTCGTCTTTGTCGAACACAAGTGACCCTACACCAATTTCAGCATCAGCAAAAAGAGTGGGAACTCCACCACCTACTCCACGTGCATCAGGTCGGTCGTCTTTGCGTGATTCAATACCAAGCTTTTCAGCTAACCTCGTAGAGAGGGTTGTGAAGGAAGCACCCGTATCCAAAACAAAGTTGAATGGGCCTTGACCATTCACATTAACTGGAATCTTGACATGACCCATTTCAATTTCTATTTTGACTTCATTTTCCATCAATATCACTACTTTACTCAGGGCTTGGTGCCTGTGACATAAGCGCTGTAAGCGCCATGAATACTTTCACCGGCTTTACTTGCAATCTTAGCATCAGCGAATCCTGCATCGCGCATGTGCTGTAGATACTCCTTATCAAGTATGGCACCACCAATGCAACCTGTGTATGTCACAACCTCATCACTAACTTCCTTTGGCAATGGTTTTGAGAGAACGATATCTGACACCATAACACGACCTCCAGGTTTCAAAACACGGAAAGCTTCTTGAAACACCTTGCCTTTGTTAGGAGCTAGATTGATCACACAATTACTGATCACTACATCAACTGAATTATCATCCACAGGCATATCCTCAATATCGCCAAACCGAAATTCTACGTTAGTTATTCCAAGCTCTTCAGCATTCTTCTTGGCTTTCTCAATCATCGCAGGGGTCATATCAACACCGATGACTTTACCTGTTTCACCAACTTTCTTACTAGCAACAAACATATCGAGTCCTGCACCGCTTCCGAGATCAAGTACAATTTCACCTTCCTTTAAACTGGCAAGCGCAACAGGATTTCCACAACCTGCAAATGATTCGGTTGCAGATATTGGCATTCCTTCAGTATCGTATCCAAGTGCGTCTGCAAGGTTCACTCTTGTAATCTTGGCTGCTTCGGGAGCTGGACCACAACAACTTGATTGGCTCTGTGCTGGTTCATCACAGCAGCTAGATATGATTCCGGTTTCAGGATTTTCTCCAGTGGCCACTTTGGAATATGCGTCTCTTACTGCTTTCTTTATTTCATCAGGTTCCATTTCACTTACTTTTTTCATTTCTGTCATACAATCACCGTTTTCATCGGATTAGTATTTTCTAGATTATCATTGCACCCGAACGATTGGATTTTCAGAACTGACACGCAACTTTTGAGTTGTAGATTCCATTTCTCTTCACATGGTTTTACGTCAGTCATTCAATCACCAACTATATTGGGTGTCCAATATTTGTTAGTATTGGGCATCCTATATATACATTTAAATGTATCGGACACCCAATAGATTAGTATGAGTAAGAAGATCGAAGTTGCACCATGTTGTCCACCTGATTGTTGCGACATGAGAGGACTTCTTACATTTCAGATCCTTTGGGAACTTGACAGAGAAGAAATGAATGGGCAACAGATAGCTGAGAAAATCGCTACAAGGAGAGGAACAAAACCAACCCCAGGTACAATCTATCCTGCGTTGAAAGAGTTGAAAAACGGGGGTTTCATTGCAGGAGAGAAAATAGGAAGACAGATTGTTTACCATTTGACACCTGCTGGAGAAAAAGGGTTAGCTGAATCTTCAAGGTATTTCCTTCAAGCCTTTGGGGATATTGCAGAAGATATCAAAGTAAAAGTCAAAATCGTTGTGGTCAAGGGCGACGATTGCGAGTGTTGAACGGGATTTTTCATTCACTATTGCTCACATTTAAAAGGCGATTAAATAAAAACGGTGTATTCCTTATATACTATATAAAGACAATACAATACACAGGAGATAGAGTAGATGTCAGCGCCAGAACCTCATACCAAAATAGAAAATGTTGTTGCTTCAGTTGTTCTGAACCAACGACTTGACCTTGATGAAATTGCAGCCACGATGCCTAACGTGGAATTTGATCCTGAACAATTCCCGGGTCTTGTGTATCGTCTCAAGAAACCCAAGACAGCCACCCTTATTTTCAATTCAGGCAAAATGGTCTGCACTGGTGCTAAGAGCGAGAAAGAAGCAAAACGTGCAGTTCACAAGATTGTAAAGAACATCAAGGAAGCAGGTATAGAGATTTCCAGCAAGCCAGAGATCACTGTCCAAAATATTGTTGCCAGTGCTAGCCTTGGTGCTGAACTCAATCTTGAGCTTGCAGCTATGAAGCTTGAAAACACTCTATACGAGCCAGAACAATTTCCAGGTCTGATATACAGAATGAGAGACCCCAAGGTCGTAATCCTTCTATTCGGATCAGGTAAGCTTGTTATCACAGGTGCTAAGTTTGAACCTCAGATTCCTGAAGCCGCAGTAAAAGTGAGAGACCGTCTACTTGAACTCAACGTCATCAGAATTCCGGAAGGAGAAGATTGGGGTCAAAACGAATCAGACGATGATGAAGACTGGTAAATAGTTAATGGTTCCCGGGACAGCAATCCACGGGAGCCACTTCATTCTTTTTGAAAATTGATTTCATTTTTTCTTAGGTTTCTTCTTTGTTGCTTTTTTAGAAGATCCTTTTTTCTTAGGAGCGGATTTCTTCTTCACATTACTCTTTTTCACATTACTCTTAGTATTTCCCTTTTTCTGCTTCTCACGCTTCGCTTTGATACTCTTCTGAGTTGATATAATCTCCTGGTCTCTTGCGGTAGCATAGAGTTCAACAGTTCCTTTTTGTCCTTCATCGTATGCATAACTGAGCCGTTTGATCTCCTGAATCTTTTCTTTACGAACCATCTTTGCACCTAGACGTCTTGCAAGTTTGAGGATGCGAACGGTTGAGCGAGATTGCATAGCTTCATTGAACATTACAATTGGCAATATGTAAGCCATAACAAAGAATGGTAGACCAATAGTCCATAGCAGAGCAAGAGTAGTCTGGTAGATTAATTCAGTTTGTCCAAATTCAACGCCACTCATAATTGGAAGGATTATCGGGTTGTAGAATTGACTAACAAACATAGTTATTGGAAATGCAAGTAGGGCATATCCACCTAGCATATTTGCAATCCATCGTCCTACACCTTGTGTATCTGGACAATGGCTCATTTCTAAATTGTCAGTTTTGAGATGAGTCACAACTCCAGCATCATTTAGAACCCAAGTCGGCATGAATAGCAAAAGGGCTATTGGAACAAAGAGAAGTCCCCCCATGAGAGAAAGGCTTGCATTGAATAGAGGTGCTATCTCAGTTCCCAATGTTAGTGGATCGAAGGTAGGACCGAATAGATAGTCGCGAATGATTCCACTAAACATCTGTGCTGAAGCTACACTGAAGAGAGCAGGAGCTGCAGCTCGGCGAATTATTTGAGTGCCACCAAACTCACGACCAATATCCATGATATTCATTTCATAGCGAGCGGACTTCACAATCTTGGTGATTAGAAGAATAACAACAGCAACGGGTACAGCTAATAAAACATACTCGAGAAAGAGGATGGGAAGTGCGATGGCCATGATTGCTGCAATATCGGTTCCAAGTGTTGGACTCAATGGTTCACCGTTTAACATTGTACCATTGAATAGTTGTGTTGGTGCAACATTGGTTGTTATCGTTGAAATTAGCTGAAGAGCAACTAATGTTCCAGCTGTAAACATGAATAATGGTAATAGAAATCTTGCCTTACCCATTGTGATGACCTTCGTGCCACGATGCAAAAGAGCTGTTAAGGCTTCCGAGAATTCGTTCAGCGTTTATTCAATTTGATATTCATCTGATTAAAACAGACTAAACATCTCATATAATGGTGGGATACACAAAACAAGAATTGCCATACACACCAAGAACAGTGCAATTCTACTCTTTGAAACCTTGACTGTGTCATTGAGAGGTCCTGGATGGCTTCCACCTGAGGATAATACAAGAATCAGGATTGCCATCATGTAGTAACCTAATAGAAGCATGATCAGAATTCCAGCCCATCCTATCTGCTTGTGTCGCTGGGGACTGACTATTGCCCTGAGGGCGTGACCACCGTCAAGCTGAGCAATTGGAAATAGGTTGAGAGCAGTAACTAGCATACCCACCCAAGCTGCAAACGCTACTGGATGTAGATAGATTGTTCCACCAACAGGTATGAAACCCATGAATAAGTATTCCATCAAAATGAACAGAATTGGAACTGGTAGCGATACAGATTGTCTTGGAAAGGCTTGGTCGATTGCAATCAATTGCTCTGCGGTAACGGGGACAGACATCAAGAATCCAGCTACTAGTACAACAAGTGTAACTACAAATCCTGCGAGGGGTCCTGCGAGACCCATGTCAAGTAAATCTCTTCGGTATGCTGGAGGACTCTTCTGTACGATGAAAGCACCAAAGGTCCCACCAATCTGAGGTAGACCCGGAAGGAAGTAAGGTAGCGATGCCTCAATTCCCAACCGTTGGCTCATTTTGTAATGGCCCATTTCATGAGTGAATATAATTCCCATGAGAGAAGCAATGAAGATGATGGTTGTAAAGGCAATATCCCAGACGGTATAACCAGCAGGATAGAACAATGCGAGAAAGATTGGACTAGATGCCTGAAGGAATCCACCTATAGCAATGCTAGCAAGTGTAGCAATGAAGAGCGCATAGTTGATCTTGTTGTTGCTTGGCTTGGACTTCTGTTTGGGAATAAAACGAATTAGATACTCCCCTTCTTTCTCGTTTCGCCATTTCACAAAAGGCCAGACTTTCAACGATGCGGTGCTTTTAGTAATTTCCTGGAAGACGGCTTCCTGCTCATCATTACTTGGAACAAAGCCTTGTGCCCACTGTACAACAAATGTAGGCATTCCGTATTCAAGAACGCTCATCTTGATATCGAATTTCCCTGCTAGAATCTCGCTGAGTTCTGCAAAGGTTGGATATGTAATGACGCTGGTTGGTTCGTCTTCAAAAGCCACTATTGTCTGGTCTCCGAATCTTCAAAGATACTCGTAAATTTCATTTGTAGCATTATAAGAATATCCGCTCAGGCAGAGTTGTACTAATTCACTTGTGTATCCTGTCCCACAAGTAGATTGATGTGGAAATGTACGAATTCATTCACAGTCGTGTTTATCGAGGGTGACGGATCTGCAAAGAATCAAAATTGCATCCATTGGAATTATCATACTATTCTGCATAGGATTAACCCTTCCATTACTGGATGTCGGTCAAGATTTCATCGGAGAGAAATCTATTGAGAATGTCTTTCAAGTGGCAGATAGTCTATACATTCAAAGCAATGAAGATTGGGAACTTCAAGGGTGGCCAGGTAATGGTACTAAAATTTCACCATATGTAGTTGAGAATTTGGCTTTAGATTCTATCTTGATTTCAAATTCGGATGTGTTCTTCATCGTTCAAAATTGTCAGAGCACCCATGAAACACATCTATATAATATTGAAAATGGACAAGTAAGGGATTGCGTTTCCAATCATGAGTTCTATCTTAGTAATTGTAATAATGTCATTCTTTCTAACCTAACATCAATTTTTTTCGATGTGCATAATTGTAGTGATTCCACTTTGTCTAATCTGACAGTAAATTTAGCAATAGAAGAGATAGCGTATCAAGTGGATTTTATTGTGGTGAACTCATCAGATAATGTAACAATCGAAGGATGTTATGCAGAGAAACGCGAGTGGGGAGTGAAGATAACTGAATCATTCAACTGCATTATACAGAATAACAATTTCTTAAATTGTGGATATTTATCTCTCGGAGGGGGTCCTTACTCTTACAATGGGGGAGGGATTGGAGTAAGCAATTGTGGAGGATGCACAATTAGGAATAACACTATCACGGATAGTGCCGTATACAGTTTCTCTATTGAAGACTCCGAATTCATCGAAGTTATTGATAATTTTGATGAAAGAAACAAAGGCATTCCAAGATTGACAGGAATAGCAAATTGCAGCGTAATCAATAATGTACTGGGTTCTGGACTAATTATGGAGAAGAGCAGAAACTGTAATATCACTCTGAATGAACTCGGTTCCTTTGGATTACGCTTTTGGGCAATTTCCCTTGAACAGTATATTCACAATGTTTCGCACAATACGCTTATGGGAAAACCCCTTCACTATGTATTGAATGAATTCAAATCAAATTATACCAATAAAGAATATGGCCAAGTCATTGTGGTAAATTCTACACGAGTGGTTCTAGCTAAGAATCAAGTAGGCGTTTCAGATCCAAGTATCCTTATTGTTTATTCTGAATCGTGTGTGATTTCTGAAGTTAGATGCATCTCAATCAAAATTGAAAATAGTTCCAATACTAGCATTCAGCATTCCGAAATACTAGGAAGCAATACATATGTAATCAATTGTAATAACGCACCCGAAACAGTCATCAAGAACAATACTCTTAGTAACTCAAAATTTGGAATTATGCTCAATTCAGATTCAGATCAATCAGTGATTGCTAATAACGCTGTAGTAAATGTCACTACATATGGTATTGGTATTTTTTCCCGAGAATGTATAGTAGAGAATAACACGATAACAGGGTGTCCGAGACGAATGAGTGCGCTCTATACTACCACATTTGATGTCACAAATAGTGCAGCTATTAGAATTGGTTCAGATGATTGTCGTATTGTGAACAACAGCATTATCGATAACTATGGCTATGGAATCTGGGTCACTGGCAAACGGAATATAATTTACGGAAATACGATTATCGGTAACTCATTGGGAAATAGCCTTAGTGATGGTGAAGATAATCAATGGGACAATGGAATAGACACTGGGAATTATTGGGAAGATTGGAGTGGCACTGGTGTTTACAATATACCCGGTGAAGAAGGGTGCGTTGATAGATTTCCAATGGGTGAGTCTAATAGTATCGCACCTGTGATTACTACTGTTTTACTACTAATCGGTGGAGCGTCTGTAACAATAATAGCACTAGCGACAATCAGAAAATGGAGAGTCAGAAACCAGCCAGCATGAAATCCGGTTCCACAAGTAGATTGATGTCATTAGAAATATATACTAAATCGATGGTTTGGTAGGTAGACGAATATGGGAAATGATAGGATAAAGATTCTCGGGTTAGTCGTGTTGCTTACTTCCGGAATATTACTACCGTATCTAACAACCGACATAGGATTCGAAGAAAAATTCCAAACTGTGATTATATCCATGAATGAAGGTCCACTAACCATATGGGAGGATGAGGATTGGGAACTTCAGGGTTGGCCAGGCAATGGTACTGAAATTTCACCGTATTTGGTTGAGAATATGACTCTAACCAGTTTTGATATTCACTATTCTACCGCATTCTTTGAGGTTCGAAATTGTAGTTGTGATGATACTGTGTACATTGATCAAACGATTAATGGCAAAATAGAAGATTCAACTTTCAATGACCGACTCTTCATCGGAGAGTGTTCTAATTTGATGATATCAAATGTGACCTTCGAAAGATCTCCGATAGATCAAATCTCCGATGATATTCTGTATATCATATTTTCCACAAACATAACAGTTGAGGATTGCATTATAGGACAAACAAGAAGCTGTGGTCTGAATATTTACAAATCAGTGAACTGTACCATTCGGAGGAATGTAATCTCAAATTGTGGTATGTTAAATTACGTCACTCCAATTATGGTTTTAGCATCATCAGCACCGGCAATTCACTCATCCTCTTTTGGCATGTTACAGTATTCCTTTCCAAGTGGTGGAGCACTGAACATTGCGAATTCGTCTATGTGTTTCATTTCTGACAACATTCTATCCAACAATATAGGTTATGGTATCTATTGTAGCTATTCAGATAACCTAGAAATCACTAGTAATTATGAAGAATACAATGGAGTTGACGTAACATTGTCTAATTGTCAGGAAAATGAGCTTGTGAATAATACGTTCAATTCGGGACTTGAATTGTGGAGCTGTACTGCATTCATGCTTTCAGGAAATGAGATTGGCTCAAATGGATTATCTCTGCATGGATTTCTACCTAGTTTTCTTCATAGTGTAACAAACAATTCTGTTCACTCGAAACCATTGCTATACTTAGTAAACGAATCAGATACAATCTATTCCAATACAGAGTATGGGCAAATATATGTAATAAACTCAAACCGGGTTTCTCTTATTCAGGTCAATGTAACCGCATCATCTCCAAGTATAAACATCCTGTATTCTCCATTCTGCGTTATCACTCAAGCTGTTTGTTTATCTATCGACATTGACCATTCCAACAACAGTGAAGTTCACAAATCTACAATTGTGGGTGGTTTTATCGGAATAGAGTGTAGTAGCTCACCTGAATGTCTAATCAATAATAATACAATTCGTAATACAACTTTTTACGGTATCAGTATACATTCTTTTTCATTTGAATCTTTGATTCATAATAACAAAGTCATAGATGTGTCTATGCACGGGATAAAAATTGATTCACCTTATTGCAATGTCGAGAATAATACGGTTTCTGGTTGCGCAACGCCAAGAGTAGATACTCATTGGGGTATCACAAGTCATTTCGCAGGCATCATAATACAGTCAGACCATTGCTTAGTCAAGAATAATAATGTGACCAACAATTATGGTTATGGAATATGGATAAATTCGTATGGGTCTAACAATATTCTCTACTTGAATCGATTATCTGAAAATACTGAAGGTAATGGTCGGAGTGATGGTGAAGGTAATCAGTGGGACAATGGAATAGACACTGGAAATTATTGGGGAGACTGGACTAGTGTTGGGGTCTATAGTATACCAGGAAGTGAAGAATGTGTTGATAGGTTCCCCAATGGAACAATTCCAAGTTTGATATCGCTTACCACAGGTATCATCATGCTATCAGTTGGAGCTTCACTCATAATAATCGGACTAGCGATAGTAAGAATTGTAAAATGCAAAACCCAGAATAAGTAGCTACGAATTAATCACTATAGTTCGAAATTATTTGCGAATTCAAATGCACCATGGATTATATCTAACAGATCCATATGCCTCTTGACGGATCCAACTCGCTCATACTTCAGTCCCTTCTTTTCAAGTTGTCTGATTAGACGGTCTCTTGGTTGAGGTCTCGTCGCAAGTATGATTGTCTTTGCTTTGATGTGCTGATATTTTTCATCCTGAAGAACCTTGACTCTCTTGCTATCGATGTGTCTGACCTCTGCATTCAAGTGACTAAGGATACCCTTCTCTTTCAGAGCCTTTAGAATTACCCAACGTGTAGTTCGGCCAAGATCTACTCCAAGAGCTTCATCAGCCTCAATAATCTGAATAGAACTAGAACTCGAAGAGAGATATAGTGCAGCATAACAACCCAGTGCCCCACCGCCTAACACGACAACATCACCCAATTCATCAGGATTAAGGGCGATTGCATCATAGGCACTGGTTACATGAGACATTTCTACACCTTCAATTGAGGGTGCACCTGCTACTGTTCCAGTTGCACAAATAGTATAATCAAAACCTTCACCTGCAATCGTACTAGAATTGGCATGAACGTTGAGTCGGATACTAACATTGAGTTTCTTGAGTTCACGAATCATGTAACTCACGTAGGCAGCGAATTCACCGCGTCCGGGTATCTTTGCAGCTAAATTTAGAAGGCCTCCTAAACAATCCTGCTCTTCAAACAAAGTGACACGGAATCCTCTCATAGCTAAAACCCAAGAAACCTCCATCCCCGCGGGTCCACCACCAACTACTGCAATCTTACCATAACTTCGAGTACCCAACAATTTTGTCCCTTCATAACCAGCTAGAGGATTAATTGCACACGTCACTGGTTCGATCATAAATACGTGGTCTAGACATCCCTGATTACATGCAATGCACGGTCGGGTTAGAGATTGCATCCCATCTCGCGCTTTTTGCGGTAGTCTTGGATCGGCAATAAACCCCCTTGACATTCCGATGAGTTGTGCTTTTCCTCTCTTCAGAATATGCTCAGCTATTGATACACTGTTTATCCTATTACCAGCAACAACTGGGACATCTACAACTTCAGCGATACCTTCAGCTAAGTATGCATAGTGTCCTCGTGGAACATCCATCGTAATCTGAGGAACACGTGTTTCATGCCAGCCACCTGTAACATCAAAACAATCCACACCAGCTTCCATAAGCCGTGGTGCAAGTTTCTGATTATCTTCCAAGGTCAGCCCATCAGGGACAAAGTCCTCACCACTCATTCGGTACATGATTGGATAATTGTTACCCACTGCCTTTTTGATAGTTTCAACAATCTCAAGAGGGAACCTTGACCGAGACTCGAGGTTTCCACCATATTCATCAGTTCGCTGATTAGTTGCTTTAGCAAGAAACTGATTGATAATATAACCAGCAGAGCCAATTATCTCTACTGAATCAAAACCTGCTTTCTTGGCACGTTTAGCTGCTGTTCCAAAATTAGAAATAGTTTCTTGAATCTCATCCAATGTAAGCTCATGTGAGGTCTCTCTTGTAAGTCTGCATTTTACTGCTGATGCTGAAACTGCATGTTGACCAAGGATTATTGAGTGGGCATATCGACCAGCGTGATATAATTGTGCGGCTACAGGAACCTTGAATGAGTGTACTGTGTCAACAAGTTGTTTGAGACCCTTGATGTGTTCATCTCGAGAAATACCAATCATTGTAGGGCTGCCCATTCCTAGATGTTCAGTATAACATCCTCCAATAATAATCAGTCCTGGGCGGTATCTTGCTCGCTCCTTATAGAATGAAAGAAGTTTATCTGTTACAATCCCATCTTCTCCACAGTATCCCAGATGAGTTGCAAGAAAGATAAGACGGTTTTCTAAATCCATATTGCCTATTGAGATTGGTTCCCACAGTGTCATTCTCATCCCTTATCCATAGAAACTGAACCAGTGATCCAAAGTAACTTCTGCGAATCTCTCAAGCCCTGCAGTGATGGATTGTGGAATCATTTCACGTGCGATAAAGGACTCAACTGATAGTCCCGTTTGAATAGCTTCTTTCACATTTTCACGTAGTTCGGAGAGAGCCTCTATATACCCGGTCAGTTCATTCTGCCCACAAACAGGACCGTGGCCAGGAATTATGATTTCATGCGCGAGGGCATGAATCTCCTCAAGTGCGAGTATCCATCTATCAGGATCACATGTGGGGTCACCACCATAGGGGAATTGCCCATTGAAAATGAGGTCTCCCACAAATACAGCATTGTGAGGATGAGAAATGACTATTGACGATCCAGAGGTATGACCTCCGAGAAGTTTCACTGTAATCTCACTTTTATTTCCGATTGTGATTTGGTCTTCAAAAACGATATCAGGAAGTTTAATCGAAAGGGTTTGTACATCTGCCCAGAGTTCAGGACGTTCATCCTTTACTTCTGAATATCTTTTCTTCAGGGTTTCAAGATTCCATTCATTCTGAAGATTCTCTTTACACCGGCTAAGCATTGGCGCAGAAGCGATTAGATTTACAGGCTGAAAAGCTTGAGCACCGAATACGTGATCACCGTGCGAATGAGTAAAAATTAATTTAAGAATGGAAAGTCCAGTTTCCGTTTCAATGAACTTCTTAGTATCAGCACTTTTTGAGTGTATCATTCCTGCATCAATTACCACTACTTCATCATCAAGTACAATGGCTCCATAATTCCCACCGTTAGCACCATCATCACTAACAAATAATCCATCGATCAGTTTTCTGAGAACCATATCAACAAATTATGTTTTCTTGTAGATATAGTTGTCCACTGAAGTATCATGTTGTAAGCGTTCGAAGAATTCCTTCAAGTTTTCCAGCTAATCCCTTGAAGATACGGACACGAAATTCAACTCCTAACCTGTCAGCAATCCCTTTACAGGCGTCCATATCCACTCCAGGAATATCGACTGCTGATAATTCAACTCGCATCAAAGGTTTGCATATTTCAGCAAACTCCAGTATCGAGTCATATGACATTCTACCAAAACTTGGCTGGCATAACTGCAGGTAGGTATCAGGGTCAGGGGCATTGAGTGAGATTTGAATTCGATCAAGACCAGCTGCAGCAAGCTCAGCTGCGATATCTCTCTCGGGATGAATGAGAAGTGCCAATCCATTTGTATTCATTCTGACAGCAACATCACTTAGGTTTTTGATCTTTCTAATCGCCGCTAAGGTTCCTTCAATATTGATTGTAGGTTCACCAAAACCAACAATGGCAACATCATCGAACTCATCAGTCCATGTCTTTTCAATTTCATTGACAAGTGCCTCAGGAGTTGGGTCCTCAGCTAACTCCAGATTGAAACCATATACTCCATCTGAAAATTGACGAACACAAAAAAGACAATTATTTGTACAACGAGAGGTCGGATTAATGTAGAAACTTGTCCCTCTCCAGTAAGTTAGATTGGACTCTGACATCAACCTTCAAACGGTAAATCATCGCCCATGCCATTTAATACTGTCGAAACGGTCGGAAGATATCTTCGAGGATCATGACAAAATGCACACTTAGCTATAGTTATTTTAGTAGATGTATATCATAAACTGTGAACTAAAGTGGCAGAAAAGACAAGAAAAGAACTCGCTTCCCAAACCTGCATCCCTTGTAGAGGAGGAATTCCCCCATTAGATGCGATGAAGGTGAAACTCATGCTCGACGTTATTCCTGGTTGGAAGAAGGTAGATGGTTCAGTGGATAAGATAGCTAAAACATACAAGTTCAAGGATTTCAAGGAATCCATGGAGTTCGTAAATAAAGTCGCAGAAATTGCTGAACAAGAAGATCACCATCCAGATATTCTCATCCACTGGAATGAAGTGACTCTCACAGCATGGACACACGCAATCAATGGGTTATTTGATAACGACTTCATAGTTGCAGCTAAGATTGATGAATTACAGTCGTAGTGAATTCAATTTATTCAGAATCATGCGACGTTAATGTTTCTTCAGAATTTCTCCCTTTGAAGAAGAGGATTAACCCTATCACGACTGGTAATGCAATCATTATTCCTACGATTGAAAGTGTTACTGTGGTTATTGCGAAAGCTTGAAGCATTGTCATGATTGCAGTTGCCCATGTCATCAAGAGGGCTACGACAAGTCCATATCGTATCACTTGTCCTTCAATTCCAATTTCGTCTATCACAGCAGCCGCATTTTGTATCTTCGCAGGACTCAGGACACTAGCAAGACCACCACCAATGCCACTTGATGCAGACACAACCAGAGAATTTGCACCAATCATTGTACTTGTTTCAACATGATATTTTGTGAACATTGCTATTGCTGATGTTTCAGAACCAGAGATGAATCCAGCTAAGAGTCCTAAGAAAGGCGCGAGTATAGGATAGAGTATTCCTAGTCCTGCGGTCATACCTGCAAGTAGAAAGATCATATTGTTAGTAGGATCAATACCGTTGACAAGATTAGTAGGATTAAGCCACGTACCTGTTGCATCAATGACCCATCCACTGAAATTCATGACCTCAGCCATTGCAAAGAAGATAGCAGCTGCCAATACGGGTCGTGGAGCTCTCTTCTTTAAACCAGTGAATGTTCTTTTCAAAACATCTCGATCCGTCTTCAAAAATGGCATTGATACAATTGTCGCAATCAACATCAATGTGTATGCTTGCCATAGTACCCTTGTATTGAGAACTCCGGGATATGCACCTATTGTGACAGGAAATGCAAGGTCATGGAACAAGAATTGGAATACCTGAGGAATCATATTTGTTGTAAGACTGAGAATAACGAGTGCAACCCACGGAATGCTGGCCCGTGAAAGACTGATTCCCGCTTCAATTTCAAGATCCTTCTCATCAAGTGTACTTCTATCAATGATTGGCTTGTTCCGAACTTTGTTGAAAAGGAAGAGAACTAGCAGTACTGCAGCTCCGGCAAATACGTTTGTTAGAGTAGTGAGTGGGAATATAACATTGCAGACAATTGCCATCAATCCAGCAGTTAAACCACAAATTGATGCAAGAATAAGCCCATCTCTACTGAAGAGAAGTTTCCTTCCTCCTGCAATCCAGAGCATAGAGATTGCTATTCCAAGGCTTACGACAGGCATGAACCATGAAAATACTGCACCTGCTTCCTGAAGAGTAATTACAGAACCCCATGCAGAATATTCTCCTGTAAAAACAACGGCAGGAACACCAAGAAGAGCAAATGTTGTGAGAGGGTCATACCCTATTGCTGGAAGAGCTACAGCTACCATAGGATTGAATCCCAAAGCTAACATAACGGGCGGGAGCATTGATACTGGAGTTGCCCCAATTCCAACAAGAAATAGACCGAGACCAAAACTAATCATCAATACCTGCATTGGACGACTTCCACCACCGAGTGTCTTGAAGAAGACAATCAGTCTCTGAAGTGCTCCAGTTTCTTGCATGTATGTCATCATGAGAATCGATGTTAGCACCATCAATGATATCGGAAAGGATTTGACGATTCCAGCAACACTTGCTGTGATGGCAATGATAACATCCGTCTGAAAAGCAAGAATTGCAATGACAATAGTAGCGAACCAAACGATGACTCCAGTAACATCAGCAGCTTTTCGTAGAAACACTAAGAGAACTAATGCCAAGATAATTGGCAAGATGATTAGAATGAATCCAATAATTGGGTCCATTGTCTATGACCTCTTCTTAAGATATCCATTTTCAAAATACCAGTCTACTGCTCTTTGTATACCCTCAACCATTGTAATCTTTGGAGTCCAACCCAATAGTTTCTTCGCTTTATCATTTGAATACACTCTATCAACCATCATCATATCAACCGACTTTCCATGCCAAAAGAATGAGTTCTTCTTTCTGTTTTTGATCGGGCTTAATAGAAACATTCCAAATTTTGCGAATATTGCAGGTACTCGCAATCTAGGTGGTTTGACTCCTAGACGTGTTGTCAGTACTTCAAGAAACTCTTCCCAACTCATTGATTCATCTGGACACAGAATGAATGTGTTGTTTAATGCGGACATCGGAGTAAGAGCGGCAACAAACCCAGCCACAATATCGTCGACATGAGTGTACATAAATTGCGCACTGAGATCCGTTGGAAGTGCAAACACTTTGCCTTCGTAAAGTTGTTCAGCAACCTCATACATAACGTAGAGGTCTCCTTCACCTAAGACACCAGTGGGTCGTAAAATAATATGCGGCAGATCAGCGTCTTTTGAGATTTCACGTATTGCGTTCTCAGCTAGAATCTTGCTCTCTCCATAACTAAAGTCCGGAATAAGCTCAGTATCCTCGGTACCAGGAGGGAACCGTATAGGACCCATTGTTTCTGTGGTAGAGCAATAAATGAAACGTTGGACCTGTGTTCCAATACACGCGTTCATCAGATTCTTAGTACCCTCTACATTCACTTTGAACATGAGTTTTTCATCGCGAGGATAGAAATCAAAATATGCAGCAAAATGGATTACAGCATCGATATCCTGAACAGCACTTTCAAGGCTTGCTTCATCAAAAAAGTCAGCCTCTCGAACTTCAATATTCTTAGGAAGACCTTCTATATTGCTTGTAGAACGGACAAGAGCAACAGCTTCATGACTTTCTTTCAAAATCAGCTCGATGGTTTTTCCACCTAAGAAACCAGTAGCTCCAGTAACTAAAACCTTCACTGCACTCGACCTCTTAGAAGGTCCCAATTAGCTCCCATTTATCTCTTATCACTCAAGGACTGTAAGTCTAATTAAGCCTCGCGTACAATAAGAATTGAAGATTGGTGTACCAAAGTGGAACAGGAGCGGAGTGCAGATTCAGAAACTGACCAGTCTGAACTAACACCAGAAGATGATTCAGCTAAGGGTTGGTTCAAGCTAGCATGTTTTCTAGCATCGAAAGGAAAAGCTGCTGAAGCAGAAAGAGCTCTCAAAATTGCTTTGGACTTACAAGATGTATTTCCCATTGCTTGGGCAATATTGAGTGCAGTTCTACTTTCAAAGAGTAGTGAAACTGATGCCGAGCAAGCTGGAAAGAAAGCAATCTCACACTGTGCGGGGCTCAAGATGACATGGCCTAAGATGAGGACAATCATCATTTCCAATGCAATTGTCAGAGGAGCAAGTTGGAAAGATCCTCGTAGAGTCGTTATCGAAGCTATAACCAGTTCGGAATGGGGTAAACTTCTTTCAACTCTCAGTAAAGCTAGTCAACAAGAACTTGATGAAATCACCACATTTGAAGAAGAGCCAATCAAGAAAAAAGAATCGAGCAAATTCGAACAATTACTTGATGATTCATCGAAGGAGCCAAGCATAGTTGATGAATCACCAGAACAAGACGATCCTTTAGTATGGTTCTTAGCTGCTGAAACTTTCTTAAAACAAGGAAACCTTGTGGAAGCGGAAAAGGCTTTCCTCGGGGGATTACAAATAGACCCGAATAATGGAGATGCTTGGCTTAGTGTCAGTAGTCTATTGATGGGAAAGCACAAGTATGATGAAGCAATAGATGCATTAGAAATTGCAACCAAGCAAATGCCAACAAATTCTGCGGCATGGTATCAACTGGGGTATTGCTTTCAGAAATTGAACAAATGGAAGCAGGCAATTCAACCAATTAGGAATGCCATTAAACTTGAACAGAATAATCCAGATTACTGGATGTTACTGGGCTTATCAGAATTTCATTTAGGTCTATTTCAGGAATCAGCTAAAAATCTGCTAAGAACTTTGAGAATTTCTCCAAATCACAAGGATGCATTATTCTATCTGGCAATGTGTATGGAACGACGGGGAAATAGGAAACATGCATTAAGCCTGTACCTCAAACTCCTAAATCTGGGACGTTTACCTCCTGGAATGTTTGAACGAATGGCTGGTGCTTTTGAGAGATTAAATAGACCAAGTGAAGCCAGGGAATCCAGAAGACGTGCAGGAGTTGCTCGTAACGAAGGAATCCAGTAAGTTAATGATGAGTAAGCAACAAGTCGAGTTGTGGTAGAATCTCACCAGCTTTCCCGGATAAGTGATAATCAACTGCAGAGGTGAGCGGTGTTCGTTCAATATTCACCTCTATTATTTGACCACCCCTCTGCTTTACAATGAGAGGAAAAGATGCAGCTGGTTGGACAAGGGAAGAAGTTCCGATAACTAGACAAACATCTGCTTTCTCCAATTCTTGATATACATTAGATATGGTATCACGATCCAGGCTTTCCCCAAACCATACCACATCGGGTCGTAGATTATTATCGCATTTCGGACATGGTGGAATTCCTTCTGCTGGGACATCTAAACGACCTTTGTAATCACATGAAACACACTTCAGCGCCCAAAGGTCTCCATGCACTTCATGAACATTAGTAGAGCCCGCTCTAATGTGAAGACCATCAACATTCTGCGTGATCAAAGATTTCAAGATTCCTTTTTGTTCCCATTTTACTAAAGTACGATGAGCTGGGTTGGGATTACAATTTGCAATCAAACCCTGTCGCCAAGCATACCATTCCCATACCAGAGAAGGATCTCGTCTGAAAGCATCAGGAGTTGCTAATTCCATAGCATCGTAATTTCGCCATAAACCATCCTCACCACGAAATGTTGGCACATTGGACTCCTTTGATATACCCGCGCCAGTTAACGCAACCATATGGTCCGCATTGGTAATGACATCTATGACTGAATGAAGCGCCGTATCTTCCATCATCACACACTTTCTCCTCTTACATATTGTAACTTAAGACTGTTCGTTAATATAATGATGCCAGCGCCAGCAATCTTATTAGGTGATTTCCATGAAAGAATAACTATTGTGAACGTGTTTAATGAGGGATTATAATGTCAACAACTGAGAAGAAGCAAACCAAAAGACGAACATGGATGATGCCACAAGAGGTCGAGGTATGGTACGTCCTTCCAGCACTCAGACGTGAACTAGCAAAGATGATGAAGACAAAGACCGTTCCAAGGGTAGGAGAAGACGGAAAGAAGAAAGAACATAAAATCACTCAAAAAGAAATTGCAAAGATGCTCGGGGTAACAGAGCCCGCTATCACTCAGTATCTGCTGAAGAAGAAGGGCCGTAGGTCTCGAGGAGATCAAGTGGTCATACCTAGTAAATTCCAAATCGAACTTGATAGATCTGCAGGCGCAATGATAGAGCAGTTTGAGAAGAGAGGCACAGATGATGACATGTTCGAAATTATGACTGGTGAAATCAACAGAATGATCAGACTATTACGTGACGATGGAACCATGTGTGAATTCCATCGAAAATTCTCCGCGCATGTCAAAGGGAAAGACAAATGTAGCGCATGTGATATGTAATAACGAAGGTTTTATCCGAATGTGACAAACCTGTGATAGCTATCTCAGGGTGAGAACAAGTGAACGGAGAAATCATAGTAACCATTGAAGATTCAATTGGAATAGTGAAAATATCAAGACCAGACAAGCTAAACTCGGTCACTAAGGATATGCTTGAGTCATTCAGCGAAAAGGTATCAGCTATTGCTAATGACCCAAAAATTAGAGCGATTATTTTTACAGGAGAGGGCGAGAAGTCCTTCTCAGCTGGTTTTGACCTTGAAACGGTTACGGGACTTGAGGGACAAGCCGCAACAGATTTCTTTAAACTGCTTGAACGCACAATTCGACTTATCAGACAGAATAGAACGTGTATTACTGTAGCAGCTGTTAACGGATATGCCATTGGATTTGGTGCAATGGTTTCAATTGCTTGTGATTTTAGGATATTCTCGGAGAATGCGGTATTCAGACTTCCGGAGGTTGACCTAGCAATCTTTCCAGGTGCTGGAGCTGCTTCCAATCTTTATCATTTGGTAGGACCTTCACGAACTAAAGACATACTATTAACAGGTCGTAAGGTTTCAGCAAAAGAGGCTCAACAAATAGGACTAGCAGACAGGTTGGTCAAGCAAGATGAGATAATGGAAAAGGTCGTGGAGTTTGTCAAAGAACTGTTGAAGAAAGATCCAAAGATACTCATGAGAACAAAGACTCTTGTGGATGCAATGACCGGGAAAGACCTCGAAGAAGCAGATGAACTAGAAACTGCATATCTCGATGAGTGGCTTCGCGAAAGATAAGTATTAACTGCGTTCACACAAAACTCTACACCCATTTGTTTAAGAGGAAGTGACGAGTCTTCAAAGGCTCCTCAAAGAGAGATGATTACTATGGCTAAGAAAGCAATTGTTGCAATTGGTGGGAATTCGCTCATCAAAGATAAAGATCACAAGTCAATCCCTGACCAGTATGCTGCTACAGCTGAAACCTGTAAGCATATTGCGGATATGATTGAGCAAGGTTGGAATGTTGTTATTACGAGCGGAAACGGTCCCCAAGTCGGTTTTATACTGAGACGTTCTGAGATAGCTGAAAAGGAACTACATCCAGTTCCGTTGGACTACTGCGGTGCAGATACTCAAGGCGCAATTGGCTATATGATTCAAAGGGCTATGTACAATGAATTCCACCATCGCAAAATGGACAAGCATGTGGCATCAGTTGTTACTCAGGTGAGAGTTGCTAAGGACGACCCAGCTTTCGAAGCTCCCGCAAAACCCATTGGATCATTTATGGATGAAAAGGATGCTCAGAAGAAAGCTGATGATGAAGGTTGGATTGTGAAAGAGGACTCAGGTAGAGGTTGGAGAAGAGTTGTCGCTTCACCCAAACCAAAAGAAATTGTTGAGTTACCTGCAATCAAAGCCTTAATCGAGAGCGGAATAGTTGTTTACGCAGTAGGCGGTGGAGGAATACCCGTTGTCGCTGATGAGAATGGATACTTGAAGGGTGTAGCAGCTGTCATTGACAAGGATCATGCATCAGGCCTCCTTGCAAATGGATTAGATGCTGATGTACTCCTCATCTCTACAGCAGTCGAGAAAGCATACTTGAACTTTGGTAAGGAAAATGAAGAACCAATTGATAAGATGGACCACCTGGAAGCTCAACGTTACATCGCAGAGGGGCACTTTACTCCTGGTAGCATGAAACCTAAAATTGAGGCATGTGTCGAATTTATCAAGAATGGTGGCGAATTGGCAATCATCACAGATCCACCGAATATTACTCGCGCACTGAATGGTGAGACTGGTACAAGGATTGTGAAAGGTTACGCAATACCCCCAGCACCTGAAAGAAGATAATAGCATAGACCGCTACATTAATCGTGTAGTAAGCTCCAGACTTTGACGATGCAATATGAGTCCAGAACAGGTTTCAACTGATAAAGCACCGAAAGCAATTGGTCCGTATTCACAGGGTATCAAAGCGAATGGATTTGTCTTCTGCTCCGGGCAGATACCAGTAAATCCAGAAACTGGTGAACTGGTCACTGGGTCAGTTACTGAACAAACAAAACAATCTCTGTCAAATGTAAAGGGAGTACTTGAAGCAGCAGGTTCATCGATGAGCAAGGTTGCAAAAGTCACAGTTTTCTTGAAGGATATGAATGACTTTGCCGAGATGAATGCAGAGTATGCAAAGTGGTTCTCAAACCCACCTCCTGCTAGAGCTGCCGTAGAAGTTGCCCGTTTACCGAAAGATGTTGATGTAGAGATTGAAGCGATAGCTGAACTCTGAGAATTCGTTTCATTTTGTAGGTGATTATAAACCTACAACGGAACTTGAATTTGCATGCTGTGAGAACGCGCACTCACAGTAATGCCTATTTCATTGGAGGAATGAGTGCATGTTAGCCATGCCACTACCTTCACCATGATCCATGCACACAATCCCAAGGCTTTTATCTCAGTCCGACTGGCACAACCGTGCATATCGGATAGCGGTGTAGCCTATGAATTCAAGCAGGACCAAACCTGTAACAATTTTGATTGTTGCTCTATTAATAGCAGGTGCTGCAATAGCGGCCCTCATTTTCCTACAACCTACAGACAGCTCACCAGAATATTACGTTGAAGTTGTCGGAGGTAATGGAGTTTCTCAGAATGTGACACTTACTGAAATGATGTTGATGGACAGTGTGTCTGGAAACAGCTCTTATGAAAATACATACGGAAATGTGAGAGGAGTTGGAGTGTATAAGGGAGTTAGGATATCTGACTTGGTGGATCTAGTTGGAGGGATGGATGAAGATTTTGTTGCAAGAATAGTTTCGTCTGATGGCTATAGTCAAACATTTGAAAGATCCAAAGTATATCCGAATCTTACGATATATGACATTCAAGGGGATATGATTCTAGCTTACGAGTATGATGGACTCACAATGCCAGAGTACGAAGATGGACTTCGACTTGCGTTCATACCTGAAGACGGTTACTATTCGAATGCAGATGCAAATGCAACCACAGAACCGGACCCAGCAGGTGCAGGACCCCAATGGGTATCCAATGTTGCACGTATCGAGATATTAGAGAACCTCTACAATTCAACATACAGTGTTTCAGAAACTTTGTTGAGAGCGCTTCCCTCTATTACAGGTGAAGGAGGGTACATGAAAAAAGGTGGAGAGATTGAAAATATCAGAGGCCCCTACAACTTCACAGGTGTTGTATTCAGTATTTTGCTTGAGCAATTTACATCAGTTCCTGATGATTATGTTCTGATTGTTCGAAGCAGTGATGGTTATACAAGTGAATACACAAAGGCAGTTGTTGAAGGTGAATTGAGTGGGTACACGCCTTCTGGGGATCCATTAGACTCTATCAATTCAACAATGATAATTGCATATGAGCAGGATGGGAGCCCCATAGTAGATGGAGGTCCATTGATGATAGCCTTCCTGAATGAGGACGGTAATCTTACTGATGGCTTCAGGTGGGCCAAAGATGTTGTGAGCATTACTATTCTAGAATTAAGTGGTTCAGCAACTATGATTGGGAGTGTTACATCCTCTCACTTGGAGCTTTGGATTGGTACAGACGAGTACTTTTTACAGAAGGAGTCGTTTTGAAACGAGAATGCAGTCAGAGTAAGCTTTTTCTTCACATCTGTGCGGAGCGAAGACAAGAATAAGTTACATTTAGTAACTTTCGAGTAAGGATTGACGTAGAGTGGTGCAACAGAGAACTAACTACAATGATGCAGAAGCACTCATTGGAAAGGCTACATCCCTCATAGAGAAGAAACTCTATGTTGAGGCTTTGTCCACTCTTCAACGTGGAGTATCAGCTGATCCAAACAACCCCAAAGTCTGGGAGAGCATGGCCATTTGTAATTTGGAAATGGGAAAGCCAAAGATGGCTCTCGCTGCATTGAACAATCTAATTAGAATACAACCACAAAGCCATACTGGATGGGCAGATAAGGGATTTCTTCATCTCTTACTTAATGAAACAAATGAAGGCATTGGTGCATTACGTGAAAGTCTAAGAATAAATCCTCGAAGAACTTATGGTTGGGAACTCCTCGGTATGGTACTTGTGTCAGAAGAACGTTGGGACGAAGCTATCGACGTTCTGGAAAGGACACTCGATCTCAATCCTAATTCTGCAGTCACATGGTATAATCTTGCAGTCTGCTATCTATTATTCGACGAATTAGATTTAGCTGTGCAATCTGCGGAAATTGCATTCTCTATAGATCCATCTTTGAAAGAAATTGCAGAAGACTGGTGGGATATTGTTCAAGACGATTTAGTGGATGAAAGTTTTATGTCACTTTCACGAACCTCAGCAAGTTAGACTCCAAGGCGTTCTCATTTACTTTTTTGATTGAGTAGTGATAACTCTGCTTTAATTGCTTTGATGGCTTTTGTAATTTTGAAACTCGTTGCAGTTTCAAGTGCTTGATTGAGAGCAGATTCAAGACGAAGACGTTCTTCTTCACGCTCATCGGGATCAGTAATTGCTCCAAGGGCTTCTCGTTTCTTTGGAATGACAATAAGAAGACTTTCAATAGTTTCTGAAGCTTCGTCACGATTTGTAAAAATCGCTTCTTTATCGTTGTCAGAAGATGCAACAATCCGATCAATTTGTTCGAAGGTTTTTTTGTATTCTCTTAATGCATCTTCTAGAATAGTTTTTACCTCACCCTCAGGTTCAGCTTTTTCAAGTGCAAAGGAGATACGTTTTACCGACTTCTCAAGGAATTCTTTTCTTTCGACAAGGCTAGTACGTTTTCTTTCCATCCAGTGCCATAAGTTTGATATTTGTTTTATCATAGCAATTGCTTGATTGATTGTTTCCCTATAGGTATCGTATTGAGTCATTGCGTCGGTTAAAACTGAATCAAGTGTATCAATTTCATGTGTCAATTTATAACTCAACATTTCACTTGATTGAGCATCAGCTAACTGTCGACTCTCTTTTATTACTCGACCAGCAGACGCCCAAAGACTATCAACATCTTCAGGATTCATATCAGTTCGCTTACGTTCTTTGAGTTCTTCAGAGAGTTGCCCAATTTTCTTACTTAGTGCCTGAACGTCCTGAATCTTTGCTTTCAGAAGCGCTTTACCTAGACGACTGTCCAGCTCGTTAGTTAGTAGGATACGTTCTTCAGGTACTTCAAGTAGTGCATGCGTATTATCGATTATGAGTCGCATTGCATTCTCATACTCAACCACAGCTTCATGGTAGAAACCTTCTTGATATTTCTGATCTCCACTTCGCTCAAGCTTCAGAGAATCTTCAAGAACATCATATGGCGAAGTCTTCAAGAGACTTTCGTTCCATATTAGTGGTCCTTCACAACAGATATCCAAAGGACGACCTGATGCAATAACCTGTAAGATGAAAATCCCTTCAGGAGTTGCTACATATAATAAATCATGATCAGCAGTAACATATTCAATCTTGTGTCCATCTAATTCGATATTTCCAATTTCAATTCCTCGCTTCGTATCCCACAGACTTAGGTTGCCTGAAGAAACTGCAGCTAATAGATAGTAATCGCTAGCCCACATTGAGGAAATCATGTTCGAATTCTTAGGTTCATAAGTATTAGAGAGACCCCACTCTTTTCGGTCATGTAGTGCGATCTCGCCAGATGGTGTCCCAACAAAAATGAATTCCGAATTTCCTGTAACAATTCCGCCTTTCCCTTTATTATTAAGACGTGTAAGTTCTGATGGTGCACTATTAGATTCTTTCAACCAAACTCGTGGTTCTTCCTTTTTTGTACTTGTGCAAATTATTTGTTCATCAGACCAGATACTGGTTATATCGGATTTATGCAATTGCCAGCTTGATGTTTCATGTGACTCCTTCTGAATAGAAACAAGACGACCTTCTTTTGCTCCAATGAAGAAGAAATCACCCTGAAGCGATGATGCGACAGCTTGGTAAGATAGATCAAACCACCCAATCATTCCCCAAGTGTTTTTTTTCCAAACATATACGCGCTTCTCACAAGTTGCATATACTTGTGCATCATCAACATCAACTGCAAGAGGTTCTGAGTCAGGTTCGCTCAGCTCAGCTACAAGCTTCCAGGTGTTCTTATCAAAAACACGTATACATTGGTCACGGCAAGCAGCATAAAGATAATCAGTATCATAATCAATATCTATTGCATCTACTTCTAAAAGGGAAATGGATTCATGACTGATGATAGCTGAGTCATTTCCACTTGACGATGTATTGTCCATAATCATCCCCTTTCAATGTAGCTTGTTTAATAACTGAATTTGGGACTGCTTATGTTAGTTTCCTTCAACTTAAGAAACGCATAAACTCTCGATTTTTTGGACCTAAGATTGGAGAATACATGACACAATCTTTGAAAAGGGGCGGCACACAGAAAGGTCTTAAGATATCCTCGAAAGAAAGCCGTCTAGATTGGAGGTAGGCATTTTGGATTCCCACGGTTGGAGACGAGAACTCGATAAATTCGCCGAATTGAAAGGAATACTTGTATCAATAAATCCAGCAATGGAGGAGCAATCAAATCGTCAGGTTCGACACTTATACGATATTTTTGCTAATCTGAGCAAGTTTGAGAATGAACTTACAACTTCTGGTTTTATGAAGAAAGGAAAGATCAAGAAGGAAGTTGACAAATCAACAAGTGAGCTAGAAGATGCATTCATGCGTGCAACGCGTGATTTTGCTGAACACTTGAGAAAGGAGCATAAGGATATCATCGCGATTGCTCCAAAGTTACAGGCTATCAAACCAGCTGAAACTAAGTCTATCACAGCAATCAGTTTCCCTGGAATTGGTGCCGGTGATTTGAAAGACTTTGAAAAGTTGCTAGAGTTCTCAAAAGCATTTTCAAGAGTTTACCTCGTTATTCATGAAGATATTAATCGTGAAGTAAAATCCACTCTAGACGAAAATAAAGCAACAGTTGAAACCTATGATAGACATATCACTATTGACAAAGGTGAAGTTGCTACTACTGTGTCACATGATGACATTGCCAACCAATCATTGCGTGATTTGATTATTCTCAATGAAAAGCTACTTGAAGATCAAAAGTATCTTGACGGCCGCAAAGATGAGGTCAGCAGATTACTTGGGACGTCACTAGTAAGTGATACTGGTTCGCTTCAAGCTTCAGTTGAAACTGCTTCAAGATTGGGACTTGAACTACCTATAGAATTCTCTCAACAACTTAGACTACTTGCAAGAGATGCAGCTAAGGCTCAGACTCTTACAGACTTGGTCAGTCTTGAAAATCAATTACATACCTCCAAGTCCAAACTTGCAAATATGCTCCGTGATAAAATCATCAACATAAAACATGAAGTCACTCAGAAGATTGTTGATGGGGGCGTACCAATGACTGCAGACGTGATTCCAACTCCACCAGATGTGAGTGTTGAGGGAGAGGGAGTTGCAGGACTATTATCCAGCTATCAGCGAATGGTTGAATGGGAAGGTCAGGTTAAGATTGCCCTCCGTGAGCAAGTGTTTGAATTATTAGACGATGTAGAGAAAGCTACTGATGTTCCTGATGACACTGGTATCAAAGACGTACTTGGAGTTCGTCAATTCATTGCTGATTCAAAGAAAACCCTCAAAAAAGCTGAAGTAGACGAGATGGTAAGAATCTATCTCAAAGCTAAAGGTATGAATGACGATCATAAAAGGAATATCACTGATAGCATTAGATCATACCTCACTCGGTTTAACGAGCTTGCAACATCAGCTGATAGAGTACTAGATTACGCACAACTCAGCAAGAAAGCGCCAAAAGTAGAAGAACTTGAGGGTGGAAAAGGAATCACCTACCTCCTTGAATCACTCACAACGCTTCGAACTGCAGTTGAAAGCGGAGTGGCTACCTTCAGAGATGCTTGTCAGCAAGAGATTGACGCAATTGTACAAGACTTACAGACAATCAAACCAGCATACGCAGAAATTTTCATGCCTCTCATCCTTGAACTTGATGATGGGTCAAACAAGATACAGAAATTGGAGGACTTCTCAGAAATCAAGACAAAGATGCGTAGTATCAAAGAAACTATGTTAGCAAAAGCTCAAGATTCGCTAGAAAATCTAAGATATAGATTAGGTGTCAAGATACGACTAGCTGGCGCAAAACTCATGGGTGCTGGTGTTGATATTCCTCCAGAGGTTCAAGAATCAATTAGTGAACTCAATAACGTTGGAGTTGCAGCTGATAATGTATTTGCATTACCAGCAATAGCAAGAAAGATGATTGAAATTTATGAAAAGAATATCTCATCCAAAGTCATCATTCAACTAGATGGTGAGGTTGAGTCCCTCATAACTTCTCTTGAGAAAGCCCAGAGCATTGGAGTCAAAGTTGGTAAAGAGCTGAAGATGCTGGAAGGGATGAAAGCTAAACCACCAAAAGAACTTGAAGATGCAGCAGAATATTTTGACAGACTGATGAACCTGACTACATCTCCTGCTGTTCATAAGAAGATCAGACAACGTGTAGATGAAGCTTATGAACAGATCAAGAATGCAGTTTCATTATTTGAAGATCAAGGCATGGCAGAGTTTGTTGAACGACTCAAGACACTCATTGAACAAGTCCCAGCCAAACTGGAAAATGAGTCACCACATGTTAACGAAGCTCTAGATGTATGCTTGACTCTCGCAAATATCCAAGAAGAAATGCTCAGCGTCATTAAAAACATCGCAAATATCAGCGGTGAGAAATATTCTGGAGAACTCAAGGAAAAGAGCAAGTACTACTCGACCATCAAGAGAGTTGTGGAGAAATATCCAAAAGAGTTCAGCAAGGTCGTCTTTGATACAAATCAGATGAAGCAGCTTGAAACAACATTGACAGAGTCAAATGGACTTGATGAAGCAATTGCATGTTTTCATGAGCTTGAAGGTCAGAGGAAGAAATGGCTAGACCAAGTAATCGCAATGGATGACTGGCACAAGTCATTGAGAATGTTTATGACTGGTTTCAGTCCCGGCGCAAAGGCTGACGTAAGAGACAAATTCATCGAAGATGCAGTAAGAAAAATAAAAGACACCTATTCGAGAGAAGATATCAGTTCATATCTCACTTGGGCCATCAAAGAGAATGCTCAGGCTTTAATCGATAGGAAGAAGAAGAAGGAGTAATAGTCCATGTTAAGAGGAAATTCCAGTACACAAGGTGATGAAACAACTAAAGCCGCAGAGGTCTTTGCAATAGGCATTGGTGAATGTGGTAGTAATATTGTCGGTTCATATCTTAAGACAAGCCGTGACAATAAACTTCCATCAAGAGTCCGTGGCTATCTCCTCATTAATACCGACCGAGCAGACCTTACCAAAGTCCGACAGAAATATGGAATACCTAAGGAGAACACTCTCCTATACGGTGCTTCGGAAATTGGTGTCGGTGGTCGCTTCATGGATGGATATAACGCCATCATGGAATCGAAGGATATTATCTTCGACCAGCTTGCGAACCTCGGATTTGAAGGAGTTTCAGGTTTCTGTATCTTCACATCCTTAGGAGGCGGCACTGGTTGTGGAGGTTCACCTGCGATCATTGAGCTCCTCAAGCAGCGATTCCAAGAAGAAGAAGGCCGTCGTATCTTCGTCTATGTTATTGGTATTCTCCCATTCGAAGGCCAATCAAGTGAAGCCCTGAACTCAATATGGGCGGTTTCCAAATTGTTGCGAGCACAACTCCAAGAGCGTGGTGCGGATCTTACAATATTGCTCTCCAACAGAACAATGCTCAAGAGAATCTTGCAGTGGAGAAAAGGTGAATCTGTTGAGTACCTTCGCAAAGAACTTAATGTGGACATTGCAGATATCGATTCAATTGAGCAGATGGTTCCCTCAACACTTGACGAGGGTGGTGCCATGGAAGCTCGAACAGAGCAGGCATTTGTTGAGCTTGTGAACCCAATGGCTCTCGATGTTGTTGAAGCGATGTTATCACCGGGTGTTTGGGAGAGTCACAAGGACGTGTTCCCAACAACTGACCTGGCAGACTATTCAAGAAAACTTGATCCGGTTGTAGTTCCAGCGCTCTACACAGATGTAGGGTTAATTCCGGATGCTGGAAGCATGCCACGTCAGCTAAAAGCGATGATTGACTATGCCGTGAAGGAATGCAGTTACGCAGATGTAGGAGATGAACCTAACGCTGAGAGTGTCTATTACGTCTTATCGGGTCCAGCTCACATCGCAAAGGCAGAGTTTGGGATGCATGTGAAAGAGTCACTTGACAAGTTCATCGCGCCAGGTGCAGCTATCACTCCATGTTATGTGAAATATGACACACCTAACGCTAGAACGGATCTACTATTGCTATTAGGTCTTCCAAAGATACCTGAACTGGTCACTATCATCAATGAAGCGACCCAACTTGTGAACTTACACAGTGGTGCATCACCACTCAAACAGGGATGGTTCATGAGGTCAAAAGGAACTTCTAGGAAAGAGCTAGTAGACGCAATTAATGACTTTCGTGAGTTGTTCAGCTATTATATGACACCAGGCGAAACAATGGAATAGGAGGGTTACTGATTGTCTGACTCTTCATCATTTCATTTCGAAGACTTGATTGATCGAATGCTATTGCTGGTCACACTGAATTCAACCCTGATTCACTTTCTACTTAGCTCCCAAGTTGAAGGCAGCATTGACCCTGATAGGGTCGACTCACTCACTCAAGGATTACTTAGAACAAGAAAATGGATGGAGGAAGCAACCACTATGAAAGGAATTCCTCCGTCAACACAGAATATTCTGAGTCTCATTGTGAAGCGGCTATCACAGGTTGAAAGCCTGCTTCCAAAGCTCTCAGACAAAGCCAAGCAGGCAGAGCAAACTCCCGCACAAGAAATACTCTCATTTCTTGATGGAACGAAAAGTGCCGCAGTAGCACAACCTGGAAAGAGTTCCACTCCCACTACTGTAGAAACTGACCTTGTCCCATTAGTAGGAGGAACTGAAGTAAAACCTGTGGAAGCCTATAGAAAGGTCGATGTAGAGGATGACCAGTTTGGATTAATTGGACAGATTCAGAGGCAGATTCAACAGTATTCAGCTCGATGCCATGTAATGCTTCCAACATGGTGGTTAGAGGTCCTACGTGAGATTCATCGATACAAATCAGAGTCACCATATCTAGGGGATGTTATTGAGCTTCCCTCACGAATTATGGTCAAAATCACAAAGGGATTACTCACAGAGGCTCCTGGGGCAAGACTCCTTCAAGATTTATTGAAGAGTCGTCAACAAGAAAATTATCTCAATGCTTCAGAACAGGAGCGTATTGAACGAGCGGTGAGTAAGTACTTCCAAGGTCTGGAAGGAATACTTAAAGAAAACGATGTCAATGTGAAGGATAAAATCCTAGAAGCTCAGACTGCATTTGATGGATTTGGCTGGGGCGGTCCTGAACTTGAGAAACGCTTAATCAAGAGAATAAATCAAGAGTGTCAAGAAGCTCTCCAGAGCGCTGAATCTGCAAGTGACAAGCCACGACAGGTCATCTATGCAGAGATCACAAAACTACTCTGTAAACTTCAACATGCAATGCTTGCTGAACCAAGACCTAGAGAAATACTTGCTCAGATGAAGCCGTAAGTTTCCTCCAGACTTTTCTCATAGCCTTCATAGGCACAGTTCATATAAGGGATTATGATAATTCCTGCTCAATTACTAGACGAGGGAAAAAAATGTCTGGCCTAAAGACCATGCTCAACCCAAAAGTAACTGCAGTTGTTGGTGTATCAACTTCAAATCCATTTTCTCCTGGGAATGTTATTTTCAGAAAGCTTGCATTTGAAAATGGGTTACCTACATATCCTATCAATCCGAAAGGCGGAAAAGTCGAAGGTTTTGATGTATACAAGTCCATAGATGATGCTCCAAACGATATTGATCTCGTAGTCATCTCAGTGCCTGCAAGATATGTTCCTAGTGTATTGAATCAGTGTGGAGAAAAAGGAATCAAGTCTGTCATTGTCATTTCAGGCGGTTTCAGTGAAGTTGGTGAGGGAGGAGCAAGTCTGCAGTCGGAGATAATCGAGATTGCCAACAAATACAAGATTTCTATGGTTGGCCCAAATTGTATCGGAGTTTATGTTCCAGAAGTGCTAGACACCTTTTTCCTACCTTCGGAGCGAGTAGCTCGTTCAAGAAAGGGAAATGCAGCAATTATTTCTCAGAGTGGAGGCTGGCTTATCGAGAGACTGGAAGAGTTTGCAGATAGACGGGTAGGTATTGCAGCAGCTATCTCAATTGGTAATGCAGCACAGACCAATGTTACTGACTTCATTGAACACTTTGGTAAGGATGACAATGTGAATGTAATCTTATGTTACATTGAAGGATTTGGAGAGGGCGAAGGTCGAGAATTTGTTGAGGCTTGTAAGAAGATAGCAAAGAAGAAACCAGTAGTCGTGTTGAAGGGCGGAGAATCAGAAGCAGGACATCGGGCAACACAGAGCCATACTTCCTCACTTGCAGGAGATCAAGCTGTTGCAAAAGCTGCCTTCAAGCAGTACGGTGTAATTCATGCAATGGATGAAGATGAGGTCATGGCATATGCAAAGATTTTCTCATTCAAACCAAAATATATGAAGAGCGATAGAATTGGTACCCTCTCTGTAAGTGGAGGGCATGGAGTAATTGCAAGTGATGAGGCATCACAATATGGACTCGAGTTCCCACCATTCTCCGAAGAAGACCAACGTAGGATGAGAGAAGTGATGACTCCCGCATACCAAGGGATTGCTTCATTTAGGAATCCCTGTGATCTTACAGGATCTGCTTCCGACATTGACTATGAGAAAGTACTCGATATTATGCTAACACTTGACAAGATTGACGCAGGTCTGTTACTCTTACTTCCGTACGCTCCGGGAATTTCACTCCAGATCGGGGCACGGGTCGCGAATGTATCAAAACGCTATCCTAAGACCGTTGTTGCATATGTTCCAGACTTGGATAAGTATGAAGTAATAATTCGGGGATTCGAACTCAACGGAATTGCAGTAGCCGATACCATAGAAGAAGCAGTTCAAATGCTGAATGGTATTAGAACAAGAACGAGGTATTTGCAGAGCATTGGTGCGGTCTAAGTTCCTCCAGCGACCTTCTTGTAATCGATATCAAGAGACCTCAATGCTTCAACTAGCTTACCCTTAAGGATAAGCAGTTTCGATGAAAAGTCATTAACTGTTAAACATCCATTTAGATACATAGCAACTTTTAGTCCTTCAAGAATTCGTTCTAATTCAACAACAACATCAAGGGATGAACCGTGTACTGCGGGTCTAAGAACAGGATGAGCTAATCCAGCAGAAATTGCACCAAGACTCAAAGCTTTAGCGACATCTAATCCAGAACGAATCCCACCTGTGGCAATTACATCTAGTTCTGTTGAATCAAGAACCATAATGATGCTGAGAGCTGTTGGAATCCCCCATGACCAAAATTCGAGGCCAAGCTGAGCCTTAACATCATCTTCATCTTTAAGGGCTCGGAAATACTCTACCGCAGCCCAACTTGTACCACCGACACCTCCAACATCTACTCCATCGATTCCAATCTCTTCAAGATTTCGTGCAACCTCAGAGGAAATTCCTGCACCTGTTTCCTTCACGATCACAGGAATATCAACTGAATCAACTATGGCTGCAATACTCTCAATCACACCTTCAGAATTACAGTCACCTTCTGGTTGGATAGCCTCCTGCAAAGGGTTAAGATGAACTGCAAGAATATCTGCTTCAATCATTGAAACAGCCTCAGACGCAGCCCGAACATGTGTAGCACCTATATTTGCAATCACAGGAACAGACGGAGCCCTCTCTCGAACGATTCGAAATGTGTCAGCAAGAGTAGGATCTTCGACAGCTGCTCGTTGACTCCCAACTCCGATTGGTAAACCTAGTTCTTCAGCTGCCATAGCAAGTCTCTCATTGATCCCATGCGTTTGAGGATGGCCTCCTGTCATAGCAGCAATGACCAGAGGTGCAGACGCCTTGAACCCAAAGAAATTTGTTGTCAAGTCAATCTGGTCCTTGTCGATTTCAGGTAAGGCATTGTGAACAAACTCAATATCTTCAAACATTGTGGACCTTCGACATTGAACATCTTCATCAAGACAAATCTCAATGTGTTCAATCTTTCTTCGACGCGTCATTGAAGCCTCAGAACTATGATCATCTGAATCATTACTTGAGAAAGGTTTGTTATCAGCCATTACTCTACCTCCAAGTTCTAATGATTAACAAAGCCACTACACAGATAGAACTTACGGTGTAACTAGTAATCCATGTTTTCTGTCAATACTTGCGCGATACAAAGCCTTTATTCATTATTTCATTACAAATTTAGATAGTGGCTAAGATGGCAGACGAAGAAAAATTTAGGATTGAAGAGCCAGAAGAAAAGGATCCTGCACAAGAAAAGAAAGGTTTCTTTAGACCACTTCCAAAAGTCGAAAAGAAAACAAGAATGAAAGATGGAAAGGCACAACCAGTGGTCAAGTTTCTTGGCATTTCAATGTATGAGAAAAATCGTGATAGATTGGTTCTCATCCTCATGCCACTACTTGCTGCCATCATAAATACGTCCATTTACTCTTTTGTGACTCTAAGCTTATGGGAAGATTCCTCCACATACTTATTTTTTTTCCCTGTTATTGTAGCAATTCCAATTGGACTAGTTATTGCTGAAACAGGTCCAGCGTTAATTGGAGGATTGTTGAGCTCAATATTCTTCTTTGTGTTCTTCGTTATCTTCCTAACTTCACCAGTCTTCATGACACCAGAACTGGGAATCGGAAATTTCCTAATTAGTGGTATTACATTATCTGTCGGGTATTTCATATTCATAATAGTAGCTGGATTACTTGGCTCAATAATTGGTACAATCATTCGTGAATTCGCGTGATGTTGATAAAATCAACACACCTCTTAAGATTGCATTAGAATAGGTGTTAAAGGTGAATTGATAGCTTGTACTATAGATATCAACTCCATCGCAGATTTCATAGGAGCTGACGCACTGATATATCAGGAGCAACACACTATAGAAAATGCAAAAAATGATAAAGCCTATCAACTAGGAGTTATCGAGAAGTCAAAGAAAGGAGTAGTTGAAATAAAACAGTATGAGGTTAAGATTGAATGACAAAAGTATTGCTTATCGGAAGTAGCGCTAGAGAGCATGCAATTGCCATGGCACTGACTCGTTCAGATGTGGAGATTCATGCACATATGGATAGGAAAAATCCAGGAATTGCTAAACTATGCAAAGAATTCACAATAGGTTCAACAACTGTAATTAAGCAGCTTCCGAGCCTATTTGGGTTTGATTATGCAATCATCGGACCAGAAGCACCACTAGATGTAGGAATTTCAGATTTCATTACATCTCAGGGAGTACCTTGTATTGCACCAAGCAAAGCAGCAGCTTTGATTGAAACAAGCAAGTCCTTTGCGCGAATAGTGATTGACCAGACCACACCTAAGGCCAATCCAAAATTCAAATTAGCCAGAAGCGTAGACGACCTTCGAAGATTCGAGAAAAAAATTGGTGTGGAAAATATGGTTGTAAAACCAAACGGGCTCACTGGAGGAAAAGGAGTTAAAATATTCGGCGAGCATCTCAATTCACGTGACGAATTGGAACGTTATGCAATTGACCTTCTCATCAAGACAGGTATCGTAGTGTTAGAAGAGAAACTAGAAGGAACTGAGTTTACTCTGCAGGCATTTTCAGATGGAGAACACCTTGAATTTGTGCCCCTAGTGAGAGACTACAAACGAGCATATGATGGTGACAAAGGACCGAATACAGGATCCATGGGATCATATTCTACAGCGGATCATGGACTGCCATATCTCACACCTGAAGATCTAGAGAGTGCAAAAGAAATCATGAATGCAACTCTGATTGGTATTAAGAGGAAAGCAGGTTCAGTGTTCAAAGGAATTCTTTATGGCCAATTCATGAAGACAGACTCTGGAATCAAGGTTATTGAGTTCAATGCTCGATTTGGTGATCCTGAAGCAATGAATGTCTTGTCAGTGCTTTCAACATCAATGGATGAAATATGTCAAGGAATTATTGACGGAAATCTTGGACAGGTGCAATTTGAGAATAAGGCAACTGTATGCGTATATGTTGTTCCAGAAGGATATCCGGGTCCAGATGTAGTGAAAGATAGTCCTCTTGACCTCAGTGTTGCAACCACAGCAGAGTTGTTCCATGCTTCAGTGTACGAGAAAGATGGTCAAATTCTGACAACAGGCAGCAGAGCAATTGGAGTTCTTGGCAAAGCGGATACTGTTGATCAAGCCAGGGAATTAGCCTATTCTAACGCATCACGTATCAAAGGGAAAGTACGGTTCAGATCAGACATTGCACAATGAAGGGAGGAACCAAAAGTAACAATATGATCAAGCCGTAGTCATTAGGATGGTCGAGAGTTTAGACGCAATGACAGCATCAGTCAGTACTCCCCCATGGGAAGTGCTACTCCAAGCTGCTTCCAGAATAGCTAATGAAGTGAAGGGTATCAATCGAGTGGTTTACGATTTGACGTCCAAGCCACCGGGTACGATTGAATGGTACTGATAACTATCAATACTTTGTACTATTTTGATTTCACAAACTATACGGAAGGAATATGTAGACCTGTAAAGATGCATTAAAGGATGAGAGGTAAACTAGTTTATCCGTATTCCGACACACTTCTCGATTACGAGTTCAGTCAAGAACATCCACTAAAACCTGAAAGATTGAAATTGACATATCTTCTCTCTGAGCAACTTGGACTCTTAGACAAGGCGGATGTAATTGAACCGACACCTGCAACCAGAACAGACCTCGAGCTTTTTCATTCAGTAGAATTCATTGATTCTGTTCAGAAATGCGGAGAGGCGTTAGCTTCAGATTATCAACATGGAATAGGAACACCTGACAATCCTGTTTTTCCAAAGATATACGAAACCGGAGCAAAATACGTTGGAGCGACATTGGATGCAATGAAGCGCATAATTGATGGAGCATCTAACGCATTCTGTATTTCTGGAGGGTTGCATCATGCACATCGAAGTGCAGCTTCAGGTTTCTGTATTTTCAATGACGTGGCAATTGCAATCAATCACCTTCAGAAGAAGAAAGACTGTAAGGTCCTTTACCTTGATATCGACGCTCATCACGGAGACGGAGTTCAGAATGCGTTCTACAGGTCCAAGGATGTCATGACCATCTCAATCCATCAGACTGGAAAAACACTCTTTCCTGGAACAGGTTTTGTTTATGAAACAGGGGGAGCAGAGGGCACTGGATATGCAGTGAATATACCAGTTATCCCTGGTGCCGGAAGTCTTGAGTTGATTAAGGTGCATGACGAGATTGTGACACCTCTCATTGAATCATTCAAGCCAGATTTACTTGTTACACAGCTTGGTGTTGATGGTCACTACATGGACCCACTTGCTCATCTTGCATATACATCACATGGATATGAAACAGTCCTTAATAGTCTAAGAAACCTCTCTTCTGACTTGTGCAAAATTGGATGGCTTGCTGTTGGTGGAGGTGGCTACCATCCAGTCAATGTTGCACGGTTATGGACTATATTTCTAGCAGTCATCTTGGATGAGAAAATCCCTGAAAAGATTCCAGAGGAATTTAAGACATCGTGCGAGTCTATGGGTTTCTCAGAATGCCCAGAGAAGATGCGTGATGAAGATGATATTGTGCAGTTGTACTTTTCACCAGAGGAAGTTTCTCTTGATCTCGATAGAACGATTAGAAGAGTGAAAGAGCTAATTTTCCCCTACCATGGTCTCTAATCATTATCAGTAATTTGAATGTCGATCCATTTTCGAATCATCTTCACGACAAGATCAGAAGCTGTTGCCATAATGATTGTGTCTGCATCTTCTGACAGTATTGATGACGGATCAATACCAGAACGAGCAACACGCAAAAGGGATGGATAGCATAACAATCCCAACCCTTCAACAATATCTGATGAATCCTCACCCTCAATCGTAATCTCTGAACCCAGTAGATCGGGAGGCGAAATTTTTGAGTCGCTGTCAAGAGATGTAAGAAGAATATCGAGCTTGCCAAGAATTACTACATTTGATTCTATACATTCATCAAACACTTCTGGCATACCCTTGTGAAATACAATCGATACCTCTTCATCAGTATCTGTGGTTTTAAAACAAATGCCAATATCCTTGAACGAGTCATCTGTTGCGGTCATGTAATTCTCAAATTCGCGCTCGGAGATTTCAGTCAATATCTGTGCACGATCAACACCGACATTCAACGCTGCACGACATCCATCAACAACTGGACCCAAGTACTCCATTAACATGAAACGGTCCTTTTCAATATCTTGAGCGATTTGACGTAATCGCTTCTCTAAGGTGATGTATTTCTCATCTTTATCGTCAATCAAGGTTCTCACTCAGAAAGAACTTGAGTTTCCATATAGAGGTAGTGTTGAAACCAACTTACCGTTCATTGTTAGTTGTACAATCTTGGACACCAGAGTGATGTACTCCCAAGTAACGGCACTGGGTGGACTCTGTGAGGTCAGAAATGTGTCAGGGTTAACCTCATACTACTGTCGTCATTTTCTGATATATAAAGACCTACACATTTTCGGGATTTCTTCAATTAATCATTGAAATGATGTCCAAGTTCGTCCAAATTCATTGTAACTGTTGAGCCACCCTTACACTCAACTCTGGGGATATCATTTTCTGGTTTTTTCACGTTTCTTTTCTCCTAGCTTCTGAACTACTGGTTTCTTAGCTCTGTAACCTTGGTATACTATTATGGCAACGATGAGACCAACCACAACTGCAATTAAAATGATAAGAAGAGTACTCATCTGAAGTCCTTCTTCAATGACCGTTGGCATTCCAGGATGCCAATTAACCAGAATGATATCTATCAGGTCGTTACCGAGAGTAGAATATCTTTGTCTCATATAATTCAGTGTGCCATTTTCTTTCTCATAACGTATCTCAACAGTTATGGTGATAACACTACCACCCGCTTGGTATGCAGTCACGCCTGTAGTTCCCCATTCATCCGCTGTATCAATGAGGGTGACTCCCTCAAGCCCCGTGATGTTGGAAATCTCATTGATAAAATCCCAATCACCAATCGGGATTACAAAATTAGATAATCCTGCCATGATTGGTACTGAATCATTTGCTCTCACGAGCTCACATGATGATTTTGGCATCTGTGAAGATTCATATATTAGGCTTGGAATTTCGTCAAGTCCCGTAACTCTTAGTGTGGCTTTTTCTCCAACAGTCATGGATGAAACGTACGGCATATCCACTGCTACAATCTGTGAATAGATTGGGTCCGCAAAATAAGCTCTTTGCAACACATAGGTGAACTCTTCGTCAACGTCCACTCCCCACTCTAGAGCGTTATTAGATTGGGCCTCTGCAGTTAATGGGATTGCTGAGCAAATCAAAATCAGCACAAAGGTCAATGTAAGGAATTTCAGTTTCAATCTTGTTCACCTTGTGGGGCTCTTCATCATTATTCTAATGAAGATATTCATCCGAGAATTTCTAGAAGCTCTTCTATATGGTCGATCACAACGACATCGGTTGTTATCTTATCGATTTCATGTGGATCTATCCATGTTAGAAGAACAGGAAGCATCTCAGCTCGTGTAGCAGCAACGCAGTCGTATTCTACAATATTTCCCACGTAAGCACACTTTCGTGGATTCACGCCGAGTTCTTCAGCAACTTGAAGAAGCATGTAAGGTGAAGGCTTGGCATATCCTGGCACTGCAGTGTACTCGATGCTCTCAAATAATTGATGAATTGAATCTGCCTTCAATGTGTTTGTAGGATCAGTGAATCTATTTGATGCAATTCCCAGCTTGAAACCCCTCTTTAGCAGTTTTTGAAGTGTATCTCGAACCCCCTCGATGAGTTTTGGTTCAACGCCTTCTAAGAACTTGTCCCATTTATCCTGATATCGTTCAGCAAGATTATCAACATCATCCTTGATTCCAAGCCCTTTCAGGAGGATAATACCATATTCAATCCATTCGTTCTTGCTTGGATTCCAGTGTAAGTGAACATTGTTCTTAACCATATGAGTCCAAAGCCAATCGTTTGCATCCACGAGGGCTTCTTTGATATGGTCATCAGAAAATTCCACTGATTCGTCAACACCAGAATCTACCATGAACTGTCTTGTAAGACCACATATGTCAGAAGCTGGATGGTATAGAGTTCCCCCTAAATCAAAAATCAGTGCCTCAATTCCTTTGATATTCATCGTAGGTAGATGGCAAAATCGTATACACTTGTATCCTTCGTAGGTGCCATCTCAACTTATTTGAGTGAGAAACTCATTGTAGAGTTTGAAATCTCGATGATTCAACAAAATTTGTATGAGTTCATATACTTGTATCAATATAGAATATTATGAAAGGACTAGGTAAGTGGGTTAGTGCTGTGAATACAGTACGAAGCGCGCGACTGAAAGCCCGAAAGAAGAAATCTTCTTCCAGAGGGAAGTCCTTACTCTCCACAAAGGAATCATCATTAGGTTCTGGAGAGTCCGCGGCTGTTCACTTTGTCCAGTCGGACCTTATCAGTTTCAGTGATGGAACTGGTGAGAGTGATAATGACCCCGCCATGGTAAAAACTGTGGAAACGCTCACTGTTGCTGAGAGTGATGCTTCAGCATTCAAACAGGGGAAAGAAGCCAGGTCTTCAGGAGGGATCCCATCCCGATGAATGTTGACAAAGCTCTTGCTAATTTTTGTAATTCCTCGGAATTATGAAGAGGTGGCGACACTGGCAAGAGAAGGGCGGAACATAGAAATGTCTTACAGTTGAGGTTCACTCACCCATAATGTAAGATTTAGGTTATAGTCATGGAGAACTCTGATGATTCCTTAGAAAGCGTAGACGCATATTTACGCGAAAATCCACAGGACGCCGCTGCATGGAATGTGAAGGGTGTATTCCATGCACAGAGAAAGGAATTTGGTGACGCATTTCGCGCTCTTGACCAAGCGATTCGGCTTGATTCTGAACTTGCTGCAGCCCATTCCAACAGGGGGCGAGTTCTACTCACACTTGGCTCAGAGAAGGCAAGTGAATCTCTCAAGTCCTTCGATAGAGCCTTAGAACTAAAGCCTGATGAACTTGACACACTGAGGGATAAGGCACTGGCTCTCAGAGCATTAGGCAGGGCCGAGGATGAGATTGATATCTATAAGAAAATGAGTGAACTCAACAAAGAAGAGTGGGGCATCTGGCTCCGACTAGGAGACCTACAACTGGAGGTTGGCGACTTCAGAAGTGCTATCTCTAGTTACGATACATCCTTGGATCTCAAGGACGACCTGGTTCCTGCTTATATTAGAAGAGCCACTGCACTCGCTTTTGATGAGCAATCCGATAAGGCTTTAAAATCTGCAGAAACCGCAACAAAGTTGGACCCTGATAATCCTGAAGCCTGGGTAATTCGTGGTGATGTGAATCTTCGAGCAGGTAAACATAAGGCTGCAATGAAGTCGTTGAAGAAAGCCTCAGAGTTGGATCCGACTAATGCTAGCGTAGAAAACACAATGGGAATGGTTTCTTACAAAGATGGAAAATTAGGTGATGCCACAAAACATCTCCGGCGTGCAATAATTAGAAGAAAGAAATACCCCACAGCAATGCAAAATCTTGGTCTTATACTAATGGAACAAGAGAAGTGGGAGGAGGCTAGCAAGGTCTTTACCGACCTCACTGCTATTGTGAAGAATGACCCTGGGGCCTATGATGCAAAGGCCACAGCATTCGCACGATTGGCTGACTTTTGTAATGCAGAGGAAGCTTGGGAGAAGGCTCGTAAACTATTCAAGAAAATAGGTGAAAAGAAACAGGCTGAACGAGTCAGTGTCCTTGGGCGTGCTGCAAGAATAAACTGTCATAGAATACGAAAAGCAACAAAGGCTGCACGAGATAGAGAAAAGACGACCAGAACTTTTTCAGACCGACGAAAGAAGAAGAAGAAAAAACGCTAGCCACCTTGCTCTACCTTATCGAACAGAAGCGACTTCAGAAAGAAGTCTATACCAAATCGTTCCTTTGTCATTTCAAGATACCACGGTCCATCAAGACCAAGAGTTTCTTGAATTTCATCAATAGATTTTCCAGCTTCGTACAGAACAAGAGCCTCTTTTTGAATCCCGTTGATGTAATCAATACGGGTCTGAATATGTTCTCGTGGGGAATCAATAGGACCTTTATGAGAATCGAAGAGAATCTCGATATCCATATCTCGCACCATTTCCATAGTTGCAACCATCAGAGGGATATTCTCTTCAGGCATAGCTATTCTCTTTTTTGATGGTAAGGGGATTGCGTCAGAAGAGAAGAACCAACGTTTCTCAGGTTCATAGAAGCCTACCATATCTGCTGCGTGGCCAGGTAAGGGTACCACCTCGAAGGAAAGGTCTCCGACTGAGAACGTATCTGACATAATCGTGACTTCTGATACAGGTTTAGGTTGCCCCCAGACATAATCAAAGAATTCACCGATTTTTTGAGGGTCTATCAACTCTTTTCGGGTCATTTCATTTGCATAGATTTGCGTAACACCATCATCAAAGACATGTAGACTACCAACATGGTCTTCGTGCGAGTGAGATACGTAAATATGATTGATCTCATTATTTTTGGCAAACTCTCGAATTTCATCGATAGCATTTCCACATCCTGCATCAAACAAAGTATCTCTGACAAGATATGCATAGACGAACATTATCGCTTTGCCGTCACGTTCAGTAGCAGTCTTGATACAAGTTATGTCATCATTGTAGGGAATAATCTCAATCATGGCAACTTGTTGTTGAAAAAGGAGGAATTGAATTCTTTGGTCTGGCTATGCGGCGACCTGACTTTATCTTAGTATTGGTGGGGCGAACTTGCGTAACCGTTTGAGCCCCAGAATTTTCTCTCTTCTTCCCATCTTGGCATCATTTACGGCTTGTTCCATAAACTCGATTGCTTGGTCATATTCCTTCCTGGGAACTGGGAATGGAACTCCATCTTTACCTCCAAACGCAAAACACATTCGAACAGGATCTGACCAAGATGGTGCTGTACCAAATATCATTTCGGAGATGAGTGAGAGACCTCGAATAGTTGCTGGACCAATACCATCCATCAAGAGCAATCCCTCATAGTCCTCGGGTTGTGTTTCATAGGCTCTACGAACTGCATTCCAATTCATCCTCGTAGGACAAACTTTGTATGATGGTAGTACAGTATCTTCCTCATTTTCCATCCATGGGATCAGAGTTGTTTCACCATACGCCTTCACATCCTCAAAGTACCTTCTGACCCGTGCTGGGTCCTCTTCGATAATATCCAAGCTGACCTTTCGACACTCATCAGAAAACTTGGAAGTCATATCGAGTGTGCTATCTTTTATCTCTCCAGAAATCAGACCGGTATGCGGTTCATCAATGAAGCTTGTAGTTTCTTCTGCGGTCCAGTGGTACCTTCGTGCATCATTGTTCTTGAAATCCATCCCCTGTTGAACTACTGTCCAATTCTCCTCTGCATCTACAAAGAAGAGGTGTTGGTATAACTGGTACCCATCCTGAACTCCCGCGTTGTCCACCTTGGCGACTGCCTTGCTAATGTCAACTAACCCGGCTCCATCGAGTCCGTAATCTTCGAGAGCACGAAGCTGTTCAGGAACCTTCTTTGATGCAATTCCTTTACCACCAATTCCGACCATGTTATGCTTTTCAAAAGCCAAAGCAGATTTCAAAACTCCACAGGTCACAGTTGTTGAACCAGAGCTGTCCCAATCATAACCCAGTACATTTGAGAGGGCTTGAAACCAGACTGGATCTGCGAGTCTTCGGAGAAGCTCTCCAGTACCGAACTCGTCAACGATGAATTCACACAAAGCGCTAGCCATAGGAATCATTCGTTTCACTAGCCAATGTGGTGCCTTACCTGGGTGCAGTTTGAGGTCTGCAACACCTGCTCTCTTCAATGATATTGCTCCGATTTTTGTTTCAATGATGTTTCCAGAATGGGAAAGTCATTCCTTTTCAGTAGTGATTTTAGAAGTATAAAAGCGAAACAGGTGCCCGAAACTACTCATGTGCGCAAAACAAGCTTTTTATTCGTTCTCAGTAAATAATATCTTGTTGGGTTCGCCAAAAAGAATTCTTCTACAAATTAAGAGTTGAAAAATATGACAGAGAATGCAGAGTGGGATACAGCAATTGCATACAAGAACTTCCTGAAGAAAGCACGAGAGAACGTTGAAATGATGAAGGCTCGTTACAATGACCTATTACTCAATGAAACCGACATGGACACTCTTGGAAGCATTCAGAACGATATCAGAATACTTGTAATCGGAACAGATCGATGTAGTGATTCAGCCGGGATTATCCCTATCCTAGCTAGGATGGAAGCTGCTGCTCCAAAAATTGATTTACGTATTCTTGACAGTGATGCCAACGCACGTTATCATCAACAGTTCAAAGTCAATGGTAAGAGGAAAACTCCCGTCGTCCTTTTCTTAAACCAAGAGCATGAAGAACTATGCCGATGGGTTGAACGACCAAATGCGGCTTACAAGGTCGTTAACGAAGCCACAAGTCCTCCTACTGATGGTCGACATGATGAACTGATGAAATTGTATAGTGACCCCGAGATTCAACGACAATGTCTTAATGAATTCATGAGTCTTGTATTGCGAGCTGATTTCATTCTTGGAAGAAAATGAGATTAAACAGCTAGTCGTTAATGATATACGCATCTTTGTAGATGAACATAAGAAGAAAATAGGTACATAGAAAATGAAGGATTCTGAAAATCGCATGTCATCCAATCGCAAGTCAACCAATCGCAAAAAGTCTCCATGGGCGTACGATGAGGGTGGATTACAATGTCCAAGGTGTCAAAGTACTAAAGTACATAGGATTTTGGATAACTGGGCAATGCAAAGAGGAATCCAGATGTTCAAATGTGCTTCGTGCGGTAAGAAATTCTATAATCGTAATTTGGATGATTATCGACCTACTTTCAATAGATAACACGTAGATTGGAGGGCACCAATTGTCAAGCTTTGTTCAGCAACTGAAATACCCATTTTCACAAGAGGCAAGGCATACATCTCAAAAATATGCTCGAGACCTCGGAGCTCTCGCTGACCTACTAGACCTTCCTGAAAATCTCTACCTCATTGAAGCTGCAGAGAAACGTGTCTACTCCGCTCTCACCTATGAAGAGATTGAGTTACCCAATATACGCGATGAGAAAGAAGTTCTAATTTATCCAACTGCCAGACTCATTGTGGAAGAGATAGCAAATCCTCAACTTCGTGCGCGTCAGGCAGAGGCTGAATCAAAATCTGTCAACAAGCAGTTAGCTAATGAAGCAGATCAGTTTGCCATGGACCTCTGTAAGAGTTCATTTAGCTGGGACGTAGAATCTATGGGAGGACTTACTGAACGGGCACAATTACCTATTCAGATCAAGACCTATGATATGAAAATTCGATTTGTGAACTTCTTAGAAGTTGCTCCTGATTTTCACGCTGAAGAGTGGAAGTTGGTAAATCGCTATGTAGACAATGGCTGGACTTTGATAAGAAGACGTGAACTAAATAGACTGATTTCTGGACGCTTCAAGCAAATTATACAGTTTGGAAGACTCGACATTCCTAGATTACCACAGCGATTGACAGAAGCTGTTCAACGAATTGAAACTGAGATTAAGGGTCATATACGCCAATCTGAGCCATTCAAAATCGATGGTCAAATCAATTCTGCCTTTCCTCCCTGTATACAAAAAATGTATGATGATTCCGTAAGTGGTCAAGTCAATCTGTCACACGTTGCTCGTTTTGCACTTGCAGCATTTCTTTTGAGAATTGGAATGAGTGAGGATGATGTCAACAATGTGTTTGGTCATTCTCCCGATAAGGACAATCGATTGATTGAGTATCAGGTTGAGCATATCGCGTCAAAGAGGTCAATGACTTCTGAAGTTCAAGGATATTTTCCAACTGGATGCAAGAAACTACAAACAAACAATCTATGTCCTGTATACTCGGGTACGACACATGACCCCCTCTGTGAGTATATACTCAATCCACTGGGCTTCTATAGCACTCGCGCATGGGAGATCTCTAAGAACATCACAAACCATGCTTGGTATGCACAGAAGAAGGACAAGAAACAGTTCTTCTAGAACTCTTGTTTCACTCCTTTGAGTCTTGAGAAGTAATAGAGATACTCTTGTGCATAACCTGCATACTGTCCAAAGTACTTCCTGGCAGCTGCCGATTTCTTCTGGTACGACCTACCTTCCTTCTTAATAATCCGGTAATGGTCTTGGATTACTTTCTCTATCCAGACATCAATTGGGAATGCTTCAAGAAAGCCTAGTGAAAAGAGACATACACAGTCTGCTACCTTGTCACCAACGCCATGCAAAGTCTTCAAAGTTTCATGGGCTTCAGGATATTTCATGGTCTTGAGTCGCTCTTCAGTTACATCTCCTCTGTTCATAGCATCAATAGTCCGTACAAAGAACTTTGACCGATATCCCGCATTGAGACCATCAAAGTCCCTGATACTAGCATCCGCAAGATCTTCTAGTGACGGAAATCCATGATACGTTTTCCCTCTGAATTCATACGATGGCCCCCACTTCTCTCTTATGCCATTCATTAGCTTGTGAATCGCTGGAATATTCTTCTGGATTGAACTGATGAAGGAGAATAGACACGGTAAAAGAGGATCACTAACAATCCTGAGATTTGGCGCAAAGTCTATACTTTCCTGCATAAAACCTCGACGATTTATCTCCGCCTGTATTTCATCAAGAGGGTCATTGAGTCGGAAAAGAGTGCTTATGTCGACTACGTGGGAGGAGGTTTCGTAGAACAATGTATCATCTCTTTGTTTGACGTAGATGACCTGTCCCGAGTCTACATTCACATAGCCATCACCCTCACGAGTCCAAGTGAATGTCTGACCACACTCTATTGTATCGAAAAGACTGAATCTGTCTACAGCGAAGGATTTCATCAGGTCAAATCCTACGAATACCATGATGAGTATTGTGTTTCGACCTAAGACAAAACTATTATCCTTACAGATCGATTAATTCATTGCGGCAGTGATGAAATCCTTTAATGAGATTATGAACCTATGATCGACCTTAGGGGTATCTGAGCCGCAATTTTTTGACTCTACACATCTATTGACCTCTACATTCGCACTCATATTTTTTGGACATTTTATTATCGGTGTTTATAGCCGCGAGTTGCACGGAGACATAAAACGCCTGTTGGAGAGGTCGTAAGACGTTTTCGTAAATCTTCCGAGATTTGCATAATGCAGCCTCGATGGATCAGGAACCGAACATCGATTATAGACAGTGATGTCCAAGATTGTATAGGTTTCGGGCAACGGTATCTGAGCCGCTCCTTGAGGCTTGGGGGGCAATCTATATCTCAAGCTGGTCGAGGTCTATTGACTCTCTCCTAATGATTGAGACAATCTGCTCAATATCCTCTGATCCCAAAATAGGAATTCCGTATTTGTCTTCCACACGACTTACATCCCAGCTTATGATTGCCTTCACATCTATGGGAATTGTATCCCCCACTTGAGAATCTCCAATACACCAGAATTTTGGAATCGGGCTTGTTTTCATACCCTCAATAATGATGAAATCCGAAACAAAATCGTCTACAATCTCTTTGAGAGGCTTATCTCTATTTGATGGTCCTCGAAAGAAACTCTCAATTGCACCGGCTAGTTGATGTTTCCAAGTATCAGTTCCCTCACCTTCTCTTGGTTCATGTTGAGAGCTTTTTACAGTAATGACTGCGTAGCCTTGAAAATCCAGCTCTCTTACAATGGCTTCTACGAGGGTCGTTTTTCCTGTACCTGAATATCCTGTTATTGCAAATACTAGCATTCTATTCACTACTAACTTGGGACGGCCATAAGGTATTTTCGCTATTCCCATGTTTCAGAATAAAACTGCTCAATCCATGTCCCTTAAAACGGGGGTCATGTAAATTCAAAAGCTGGTGAATCCCTTTTGGCAGACGAGAAGCAAGCCGCAGTCGAATGCATAGATGTACGAAGAGAATTCCAGGATGGTTCTAGAGTCATCAAAGTACTACAGGGAACTAACCTCACTGTTTATCGAGGTGAATTCGTTGCCATCGTTGGAGCCTCAGGTTCCGGTAAGACCACCTTACTCAATTTGATAGGTGGTCTGGATACACCAACTTCTGGTACTATTCTCGTTGATGGAGATGATATCACTAAACTCGACGATGATGAAATGTCAAAGGTTCGTCGTCACAAGATTGGTGTTCTTTTCCAAGACCAACATCTACTTCCGATTTTCACCGCTTTGGAAAATGTTGAGGTTCCAATGCTTCTTGATGATGTTCCCACTAAGGAACGTAGAGCTCGGGCCATGAAACTCCTAAAAACTGTCTTTGTTGACCATCGCGCACAACACATGCCTCATGAATTGTCAGGCGGAATGCGTTCTCGGGTTGCTCTTGCTAGAGCTCTGGCTAATGACCCGGCAGTTTTACTGTGCGATGAGCCAACAGGCGACCTCGACCACAAGACAGGTGGAGAAATCATTCAGCTCATGCGGGACTTGGCCAAGAATCAGAATCGCGCAGTCATTGCGGCGACACACGATCCTGAAACTGCACGAATGGCGGATAGGATCCTACTCCTTCGAGATGGTGTGCTTGTTGATGAAATGGTTGGAGAATTCTTCAGGGCAAGCAAGGTCGATGTTTCGACAAAGAAAGCTGGCAAGGTTGTTGACGAAGAAACGTCTACCTAGGAGAGATTCGCTTGGCTGCTCGAAGAAAAACTACAACACTCAAATCTCAGGGGAACAATGCGTACGGTTTATCCTACGCTCTAAGTTCGATTAGAGCTAATCCTTTTCGTGCTTTCAGCCTTGCACTTACTCTCAGTTTAGGTATCAGTCTTTTTGCATCAACAATGGTCTGGGGCGACACAGGTGTCTATGTGAGTATCTATGAGCATCTTGAGGATAATGCCTTTCAGCTACAAATTGAGCCCGAATTTGGCTCATCCACAGCTCTGCGACAAGCGGAAACGTATATGCTACAGGACCCGCTTATAGAAAGTGTCTATAGAGTCAATTCAACAGTAGGAATTCTAACAGGGTTTGATAATGGCACGTTGAGTGCGAATGCAAGTTTTCCCGATACAAAAGTGTATGATATCACGGACTCTGTTTATTCTCAAGGGATAAAGGACTGCAGAACAATTTTCGTGGATAATGATTTCCTTAGTCTGATTGAACGTGATTTTTGGACTGAAGGATCTTTCGAAATCCAAGAAGGGGAAGTGATAGTTTCAAGCTATTTCATCTACCTTGCTGAGCACGTCTTCGATTATTACTTACAAATCAACGACACAATTAATCTCGACCTATTGATGAGCGATGACCCAGGAGCCCCTGCTCCTTTGGGAGATCTGGATCGAACAACTCGTAACAATTTGAGGATAGTTGGAATATATGACCCCCTGACAACCAATTCCATAATCGAGAGAGCTCTACCAACAACATTCAGAGCTAACTGGATTCAGGCCAATCTGCGCTATCCAGTCTTAGGACTTAGAGACAGTATCATGATTCTCAAGGACACTGTTCCAACTAGTTCGATGCCTGATGATGGCTTCTTCCCTTCATCAACTCTGATTCGGGTTTCTGCAGATGCACTTGCTGCAGGAGGTCCAGAAAATATTGCAGCCGACCTCTTCCAATTGATTGTCAGAACAGAAGAGTTGTACGACATCACATGGGACGGTGCTGACAAAGTTTGGGAGATGCAAATAGCGGTCAACACCTACGTAGAATCTCTCACACTCTCAATTCTTGCTCTTCCAGTGATTCTCCTTGCATTATTCTTCTCAGTCTTTGCTGCTGACACGTTTATGGCTCCGAGAACTGTGGAAGTAGGCATCATCCGTTCAAAGGGTGCAAGTTATTCACAAGTATCGATGATATTTCTCTGGGAGACCTTGATTATTTCAACCCTTGCGGTATTGATGGGCGTAGTATTCAGTGTCCTATTTGCACCACTTATTCCTGCATCCACAAGTTTCATGGTTTTCGATTGGAGTGTTTACAACTATTATATCTCAAACACGGTCCTGACTGGTGGGACCACACTTCGAGCCATTATTCTGATTGTCCTTCCAAGTATGTTATTCATCCTCTATCTTGCCAGAAAAGCAGCCCAGACTGAAATTGGTCTTACTCTGATGGAAGTAACAGTTGATCATACTGAACAAGTTGAGAGTTACGGATTTACTATTGGAGCTTCATTCGTGTTACTTGCGGTTGTGGTGCTTCTTATGTACATCCTGCCAAAAAATACAACCTTCTTCTTATTGGAATTGGCTCTTGGAACAGCTGCCTGGTTCTTCATTGCCTACAATGGCTCTAGGATATCACGTGTTGGTTTGGCTAAGATTTCAAAGAGACTCTCATTCATTTTGGGACAGAAGAATCTCATCTCGGCAGGTTATCTGAGAATGAGGAAAGGGAGAATCATCCCATTAATGGTAGTCCTAGCTCTTACAATGTCCATTACAATTGCCTTTGCAGTTCAATCTGAGAGCCTTAGAGTGGACTTAGACCGAGAAGTAACATATGCTATTGGCTCTGATTTGCGCATTGAATGTACAGATAGAGAATTCACGTTCAATAACACTTTCGCACAAATAGAAGGTGTAGAGAAAGTGACCCCCGTGCTGCGTACGTGGGCACGAATACCTGGTCAAGAAATATCGATAGAGGCGTTATACCCTGATATATACGCAGAGATTGGTAATTTTGACGAATCTAGTTTCACTGATGAAGACCCTGCTACAGTACTTTCCGCTCTTGCAGCTATACCTAATGGAATCATCTTGAGTGAGTACCATGCTTCTTTCTTGAATAAAACCGTAGGAAATCCGATAACACTTGAGATGTCCGGAGTTGGTGAAACGCAGCTTGTTCCGTTTATTGTGGTTGGTGTTGTACACAGTGCTCCTGGATTTGGATATGCTGCAGTAGCAGAAATTCCACCATCCGATCTTGGAGCTGGTTTTGGATACCAGGCTGGATTTTCCGGGTTCGCGATAACCAATCTAAATTTCACAGCTGAAATCATAGAACGTGAAACTACCGATCTATTTTTGGCTAGTCTTGCTGAAGGCACTAACCAAACTCAGTTGGCATCTGACCTATGGTCCCTTCCAGGTGTATATCCAACCACCCCCGAAACCTTTGACCTCAAAGCACGGTCTCTACAGACAGCTCTATTCCTGAACACGGTAGAGGGTCTGTTCTCAATTGGTTTTGTTATGTCACTCACATTGAGCGTATTTGCCCTGTCAATATCCCTTGGCTCTGTTGTAAGAGAACGACGGAAAGAATATGCAGTGATGAGAGCGATTGGTAGTTCAAAGCGTCAAATTGTAAGCATGGTATTCTCAGAATTCACTGGTGTTGTATTTGCTTCACTGATTCTCAGTTTATTTCTGGGTGCTATATTTGGTTTCATCATGGGTTTTCTGCTCAACAACATGATGCCATTCTCAAGAACCCTTTCTACAACAATTTCCATTCCTTTGGAATTCCTCTTCATTGTCCTGATGATCGAGATACTTACCATGGTAATTGGAGCGTATATACCAGCCCGAGAGGCATCAAGAACAGAGCCCGCAGTGGTTCTTAGGAATATGTGAGGTGAGATGAATATGGCCAAGAAAAACAAAAAAATGCTGAAGGGAAACCGGCTATGGGCCATTGGTTATGCACTCACTTCATTGAAGATATACAAGGTTCGCAATATAGGGATTGCTCTAATTCTCGCAATCAGTATAGCTATTCCAACAGCAGTCTTCGCATGGACTGATACTGGAACAAGAATTGCTGTTGAGGATTACTTCGATAATACTGCTTACCAATTTAGCGTTCAGAATGTACCTGGCAACTCAGACTATTCTCACTTATTTGATGCACAAGAACAATTTGCAACTAGTCCGTTTATTGAGTACGCTCATATTACTCCTAGTACGGTTGGTATATTGAGGTTAGATGGCATAACGACGGAATGGAATGAGTATCGAAGAACAAGTTTGAATTATTTATTAGGCATAAAGGATGCCCGAGTCATAGCAGTGACACCAGACATTCTCGATGTTTGGTCTTCTGAATTAGATTATACTGGGAATTTTTCCCTTACTTCTGGTCAGATTATTGTAGCGCAGAGATTTATCGATACTACGCAAGAAGCCTTAGGTATTTCACTTGGGATAGACTCAGTTATTGGAGTAGATGTTCTCCGTGCTTTTTACGAACCCTCAGCATTAAGACCATTTGATCCATTGCTTCTAGATCGTACAATAATACTCAATCTCACAATAGTCGGGATATTCGATGTTACAAAACCATCAGTAGTTTCACAATCATTTCCCAGTTTGACCCGTAACAATTGGGATCCCATGGGGATTCCCTCTTCGGTCTTAGGACTGACAGATTCAATTCTCATGCTTAGTGCTGATCTTGGTGAAGAAACTATGGATAAAATTTCTGCAAATGGTTTCTTCTCTCCTGTCGGATTTGTCCGTGGCTCTGCTCAAGGCTTGTTTGATAGTGGACCCATGAATGCCGCAGTTAACATGTTAGCTGTGAAAACACAAATTGCGGAGAGTAATGATCAGCTATCAGTTATTGGTCTAGATAACATAGCGGATCTTCAGGCTCACATATCCACATTTCTAGCAAGCCAGGTTCTGGTTATTCTAGCTTTGCCAATCATGGTCATGAGTTTGATGTTAACAATTTTCACCTCTGAAACATCAGTTTCTTTGAAGAAAGGAGAGGTCAGTGCTCTGCGAGCCAAGGGTGCCTCCTTCAATCAGATATTTTCATCTTTCATATGGGAGTCATTGTTACTAGCATTACTTGGTCTGGCACTTGGTATCGGTCTTACAATCCTTATTGCTCCATTGATGGGGTCATCGACCGGTTTACTTTCCTTTGATATTGCAAAGTATCAACTATTTATGAGTAAATTACAGATTCCTGTGCAATCACTAGCTCTGGCTGCAGCCATTGCAATGTTTCTACCAGCAGCATATCTGTTTCATGTATCCAGAAGAATCGATATTACAGAGATTGGTCAACCAACAATAAAGAACACCTATGAGATTCCCGAGGAGGTTTCTTTCAAGTATTATGCATTTGGACTAGCAGTCGTAATGGTGGTCCTTTTGATTATGCCAATCCTAGTCATTCCTAGTGGACAGAATGCCTTCTTTGAAATTCTGATTTCCACAGGGATTCTCTTTGCCGCTTCATACCTGGGTTCCCGAGCTATGCGATTGGTGACTGCTGATGCATCGGAACGGGTTACTGGTCTCTTGGGTGAGAAGAAACTCTATCTAACACAGAGTTTACGTCGCCGCAAGGGGCAATTCATTCCACTTCTGGTCATTCTTACCCTTACCCTTACTACAACAACAATGATGCTTGTCCAAACCGCTAGCTTCGAAGATACACTAATGAATGAAGCCAACTATGCAATGGGAGCTGATGTGAGAATACAAAGTGATCACATGCCTTTCTCCTGGGTTGACTCACTCACTGGTTACACAGGTGTTGAAGCTGCAACTCCGATTGTAGAGTCTCTCTCATTTATTGAATCTGAAGGGTTCTATGTTGAAGGGTTAGATGTAGGGATATATCGAGATATCGGAGATTTCAAACAATCGAGCTTTGTTGGAGTTTCATCTGATGAAATATTGACAACTCTCGAAGAAACACCGAACGGTATAATCATCAGCGAGTTCTATGGAACATTCTGGAATGTTTCCGTGGGAGATTCCCTGGAAATTACATGTACAGCTGAATCTGGTACAGAGGTAATCACCTTTGAGATTGTTGGTTTCATGACAAGTGCTCCTGGTTTTGGAATGGCATCAACTCGTGATCTAGCTGGAATTCCATACGGTGCTTATTTTGATTTCCATCCAGGGCGAGGTGGATTTGCAATAACGAATCTCGACTTTTTCATTAGTGAAACCGGATTCACTACAACTCGAGTCTTCCTAGTTGGAATCACATCACTGGAAGAAGCCTCGGAATTTGTAGAATTCCTTGAAAATCGTGCTTGGACTGATGTCTATACAGAAGATTCCATTGAGTTCGGACCTGATACAATTACTGGATTATTTCTAGCTGGTATTGAAGGACTCACTATGATTAGCTTCATTTTGTGTGCAGCTATGGGGATTTCATCTATTGCATTGTTTTTGGGTTCTGCAGTGCTTGAACGAGAACCCGAGTATGCGTTATTCCGTGCTATTGGTGGAACGAAGAAACAAGTAGTTTCACTAGTATTCGGAGAGTTTGCAGGCAGCGTAATGGCTGCTGTATTACTGAGCCTAGCTTTGGGTGTGGTGTTTGGTTACACAGCAACATTACTCACCTTTGGAATATCACCAATATGGCCGATACTAGGGAAAGTATTGACATTTCCACTCTATGTGATGTTCTTGACTGTGGCTCTTGAGTGTGTAGTGATGATAATCGCGTGCTATTACCCAGCACGTAGGGCAGGAAATACGAACCCTGCTGAGGTATTGAGAAATATGTGAGGTATTTATGATGAATACAATCGAAGTAGAAGAACAACTGGACCTATACAGTGACCTACCAGATGATGTTGTAGTCAGTGTCAATGACTGTTACAAGATCTACAAGGCTCAAGAGCTAGAGGTAGTTGCACTTAGTGGTGTGTCCCTTCAAATCCTTGAGGGGAAGATTATGGCTGTCGTTGGTCCTTCTGGATCTGGCAAGACAACTTTGATCAACACAATAGGTGGCATCACCAAAGCAACTGTTGGTAAGGTCTACTGGGCCAATCTACGAACTGACATTACTAAACTTAGTGAGCGAGTTCTTACAGAGGCACGACGCAATTTCATTGGGTTCCACTTCCAGCTGAATAACCTGCTACCTCACTTGAATGCTTGGCAGAATGTGGAGCTTGCTGCACGAATTGCTGGAGTCCCACGAGCAATCAGAAAAGAACGAGTTGATAGGCTCATCAAGATGGTTGGTCTAGAGGAACGGAAACGTAACAAGGCTACAACATTGAGTGGTGGTGAGAAGTCCCGTGTTGCTATTGCTAGCGCACTTGTCAATCTCATTGATACCGAAGGGAAGGGTCTCGTTCTGTGTGATGAGCCAACAGGCGATCTTGATCCTGAAACTGGAGAACGTATTTTGGACCTCTTCCAAGAACTCAATGAGACCATAGGTACATCATTCTTCATTGTGACCCACAGCCAGCAGGTTGCATCAAAGGCAGATGTCACTGTGGAGATTCGTGATGGTGTTATTTCAGGATTCCACCAGGCAGGAATTGACCTTGACGAGCTGGACACTACCCGTATTGTACGACTCGATGACAAACACAGGTTACCGATGCCTACTGACCTGCTTGGCCTTGCAGGTGATCCACGTGAGTTCAAAATTACTTACGAAGATAACCGCTTCATCCTAAATCCACAGGATACAGATGTTATAGACTCGATGCGTGCGAAGAAAGCAAGAATTTGCAGGGTCTGCAGTTCTGAGATTCCTAGTGGAAAGTTCATCTGTTCCAACTGTGGAAGTCAGGTCACAGTATAGTTTCAAGAGTATTAGCGACTCGCTTCTGGCGAGTCCTTTCTCTTGAACAATGAAACAAGCTCTTCTATACATCTCCAGTGACCCATAAGTTTTCGAATCATACGACGTTCTCTCTTGAGAACCTTAACTCCACTAGTTTCCAGTTCTTTCTCAATGAAACTGCAGATATCTTTCCCTTCTTTGTCATAATCAGTCAGGATGAGAACCTGTCCCTTTTCTCCTGCATCAGATACTATCTTCTCAACCATATCATATCTTGTCAACCTCGACTGAGTTTTGATTATGGGGGCTTTGACACCAAGGTTTCTGAGAACCAACACATCCCTCTTGCCTTCTACAATGATGAAGATATTCTCATATTTTGTATCTAAACTTTGAATCATTTCGACTAGTTCTCGCTCGTTATCTAGTAATCGTCCCCAACGTCGCAGTTCAATAGACCGCGTTCTGTATATGTCGGCCTTTCCACGGAGTGAGTCATCATTCTTTTTGGTCAATTACTGCACCCATGTGATTATGGTAGGATCGCTACCTTCATAGATTCCCCTTTACTCATCATTTCAAGAGCCTTATTGATGTCCTTCAACGGCATCTTGTGTGAAATCAAGAGGTCTGGATCCACATCTCCAGCGATAATGAGTTGAAGTGCTTGCTCTACATGTCTTGGTTTAAGATGAAATACTCCCTTCAGTGTGAGTTGACCATAGTGAAATCTCACGGTGTCTACTTCAAACGTGGTACCAGCAGCAGCACCTCCAAATAGCACAGTTGTCCCACCATCTCTAGTCATGGTCACTGCTTGTTCCCATAGTTGTGGAAGACCAACAGCTTCTATGACAACATCTGCTCCTCTACTCAAGGTTTCTTCTTTCACTCGTTCAACAGGGTCCTCTTTTGTAGGATCGATAGTGATATCCGCTCCTGCTTTTGCTGCTATCTCACGCCTTAGCGGAGCTAAATCAGAAACAATCACTGTTGATGCACCGTTCTTCTTGGCAAGCATTATCATCATTTGACCTATCGGTCCCGCTCCAATTACTACTACTGTATCTCCAAGTCTGATATTGGACTCTTCAATTCCATGAACAACACATGCCAATGGTTCTGTGAGGGCTGCATCCCTGAAAGACAGAGAATCAGGAATTGGGTGAGTATTCCATTGAACTACGGATTCGGGAACTCGAATAAACTCTGCAAAGGCTCCATTCACAAGCGTATCTTTCAGCTTGGCACATAGGTTTGGCATATCTCTCTTACAGAAGTAACAATTACCACAAGGTGCAGAGTTGGTTGCTACGACACGCATTCCAACTTTGAATTTCTCCACTCCCTCTCCAACTTCTTCGATTGTTCCAGCATATTCATGACCGAATAGAGCTGGCGTGTGTTTGATTAATAGTGGATGTCCTCTTTTGTAGGTCTTAACATCTGTTCCACAAGTAAGAGCAGTTCCCACTTTGATTAGGAGTTCACCAGGTCCTATCTCTGGTACATCGGTTTCTTCGTACCGTACATCACCAATTCCATAGTACATAGCAGCCTGCATCTTTCGAGACATAAGCAATCCCTAGGGTTTCTTTCAATGACTGGTTAAATGACTTACTGAGATGCCAAACCACAAGGCTTAATCTAAATCGATAACGGAATCGTAGTAGGCGATAGTGAATGCGACTGAAATCAAAGTATCCTGAGAAGATCGAGTATTATTCATCCTCTGAATGGGATGGTCAGACAGGAGGAACCGCCACGGTCCCGAATAATCAGAAGATTGTCTATGACACGCCAAAGAGCTATGGTGGAAAAGGAGATGGTCTCTGTCCAGATGAACTCTTTGTGTCAGCTATTCTCGGTTGTTTGAACAACACCTTTCTTGATTTTCAACGTAAGTTCGAAATGGAACTGAAGAGCCTCTCTTTCAAGGGAAAAGCTACTGGAATATTTGATGGTGAAGCATACAAGATCACTGGAGTGACTGTTTCTGGTGAAGTCGTAGTCAGAGAAGACGAACTTGGAACAGGTGAAAGATGTGTAGAATTGATGATAGAATACTGTCACCTCACTCGGACAATCAAAGACTGCATTCCTTTTGAATATGACATCACGGTTCGCGAGGAGTAGTTATGTCTTCATTTTCTGCATTAACTCTTGAATTCTAATCATGTACGCATCGATGTTTATCCATTGACCTCCCTTGAAGTATACACTCTTACAGTACTCACAGAACCAAAACTCGTCATAGTAATCATATGTCTGGTCCATGACCAGTCCTTTGATCCTTTCTTTGTCTTCCTTATCGATGTGAACAAGGGTTCCATTACATTTTGTACAACGAGATATTGAAGCATCTGCATATGGTTCAATTTCATATTTTAGGAAGACACTTGCGACTTCCTCATCTACTGTTCCTCTGACTAGCATTGTATCAACACCAGCATCAACACCTCGATGGTAGAGCTCTTCGTCTGATGTCAAAAGGATTCTACCTGTATCTTTTGCGATTCGAAGAAATTCGTCATCATGTATCACTGTTGAAAACATTGCATCGTATCCTGTCAACCTCAACCATGTTGCTAGCTTCCCGAGCATAGAATCGACGATGAAAGTCTTCATGCTCTTTCCTCATGCAAAAGATGTAGTTCATGCATATTCAATGAATCTCAATAATATACTGTTCAAGGGCGTGGTTAAAGTTTCTGACTTATCTATTACGAATTCTCTCCGATACCTTACGAAGAATGTCAATGGTTTCAACTGGAACCCCAGCACTTCCTAGCTCAGAATGACCCTCATCTCCATGAGAATCACTTCCACCAGTCACTATGAGTCCAAGGTCTTCAGTCACTTTTCTGAGATCATCGATTGAATCCACCAACTCAGATTTTCTGTAGCTATAGTTGACTTCTACTCCTTCTAGTCCATGTGATTTTAACTCTCGAAGGAATCCTCCCAAATCAATATCTTCGATCAACAATGGATGCGCTATTACAGGAACTGCTCCTGATTCCCGTAAAAGCCCTATAGTCTCTATTAGTTCAATCTTCTCTCTAATTACAAATGCGGGTTTTCCACTAGCTAGGTATTTCGTGAACGCTTCTTTGATATCCCTTACAACTCCACTATCAATGAGAATACGTGCAAGATGTGGTCTTCCAGGTGATGCGACTTCTCTCAAGACTCTCTGAATTTCTGACTCATCAATTACAATGCCCAGGTCACGTAATTTCTTGACCATCTTAGGAAAACGTGTATGTCTTGATTCTCTCATTGCCCGAAGGCTCTGTTCGATAGCGGATTCTCCGAATGGGACAAAGTATCCCAGAAGATGTACTTCATGGTTTAGATAATTGGTGCTTACCTCTACTCCTGGAACTCGTTGCAGATTCCCTGATGTCGGAGCCTCCAAAAATTCACGGACTCCCGCAAGTGTATCATGGTCTGTAAGAGCAATCCCCCCAAGCTCCTGTCGCTCTGCTAGTTCAACCAGCTCTTGTGGTGAATTAAGACCATCAGAACGGTCAGAATGTACATGCAAGTCAGCAAGGGCTTTCATTGTGAGACGCCTCTCTTCGAAGGGTTTCTACGAGTTTCCGAACTTTGTGGCATACCTTCCTGATTTCCTCCCTACTCATGGTTTCAGCAGAGGGACAGTCCGAGTCAACCAAACATTTTCGTTTTAGTGAATGGTAGACTATTGGATAGTATCTACAACCTTCAGGTCTGTTTTCGTAAATTGTACATTCCTTTGTATCAGGATTGTAGAAGTAACAATGCCCGTCAACATTTTTGAGTTCACAAAAACCAGTCATCACGCTGACAAGGAATTCTTTTCTGTCATATCCAAGTGCCTCGATTCGTTCTGCATCTTCACGGGTCAAGGTCATCTCGGTTTCTGTACAACAGATACGAACATCCTCGCATGACCCATCATGATTACAAACGAACGGACTCAATATGATCTATTCTCCAATGTTCTTGGTACTGCAAATCGGTCAGATTGCGGTTTAATGATCATCACGCTTGATAATTCGCTCACATCCCTGCTTAGTCATCATCCCGACAAGAAGTATGGAATTAATCTAGCTAAAAATCTTTTCTTGCCAACCTACGGGATGGAGATAGTGATCTAGTCACATCTTCTACATCTGAATTCTTTGTAGGAAGTGACGTTGCGGGGAGCACTTTCCCGGTTATCCTCATATATGTACTAGCGCGAATTGCATAGATCTGAGCCCTAAGATCGTTGGGCTGTGTTGTGGCACCAAGCAGCAATGCACGTCTTCTACTAAAAATATCAAGCAATCGATCCAAGACTTTCATTGTACTCAATCCAATAGTAATCTTAACGGGATTACACAAAAGGCTTTCCAACTGGACATTATTTCGAGTCTGAGTATCATGAAGCCAAAGCGCTAAATACTGACAAACGGCATTCTCGAACAGTTCTTCGACAGGTGTTGAACAAAAAATGCGTATTGCTATTGTAGACAGAAACCGATGTAGACCAAAGGACTGCTCTCATGAGTGCCGTAGGTTTTGTCCACGGGTTCGTACAGGTGACGAAACTGTAGTCTTTCCTGAGGGTCCCAATAAACCTCCAGTCATTGTAGAGGCTCTCTGTTCTGGTGAAGCAATTTGTGTCAAGAAATGTCCTTACCATGTGATCCGCATCGTGAATTTACCTGAACAACTAGAGTCCGACACGAGCCATCGTTACAGTGTGAATGGATTCAAGATGTTCAGAATGCCAATTCCTAAAGAAGGTCAGGTCCTAGGTCTCATTGGACCGAATGGCATAGGCAAAACAACAGCCATTCAGATTCTTGCAGGCGAGTTAAAGCCGAATCTAGGTCGTATAGACGACCCACCTGAGTGGGATGAAATCATCAAAGAATATCGGGGTTCTGAACTACAACCGTTCTTTGAGAGGGTTCAGTCCGGCAATGTTATTCCAATCCACAAACCTCAGACAATCACGAATTTACCAAAAATGAAAAGTATCGCAGACAAACCAATTAGTGATCTATTGGAGAATGTCGATTCTTCAGGTCGTCTAAACGAGCTAAAGGAAGACATGAATCTTGCAAGCATCTGGGACCGTGAAGTCAAGTTCCTTAGCGGTGGAGAGTTACAGCGTGTTGCAATGACTGCAGCTCTAGTGCGTGAGGGTGACATTTACTTCTTCGATGAGCCAACAGCGTACCTTGATGTACGAGAGCGTCTTCGAGTAGGCCGCGCAATTAGACAGTTGGCTGATCAAGGTAAAACTGTTATTGTTGTTGAACACGATCTTTCAATTCTGGATTATGTATCAGACCTTGTTTGTATGTTCTATGGGCAGCCTGGTGTTTATGGTATTGTTTCTCATCCTCATGGCACTAGAGTAGGAGTGAACATCTTCTTAGATGGATTCATTCCAGATGAAAATATGAGATTCAGAGACTCATCGATTTCATTCAAAGGGATGAGTGCAGAAGACACAGAATTTGTTTCTGGAGAAACCCTTCTTGAATATGGGAATTTGCGAAAGGAGTTCGAAAACTTCACTCTGGAAGCAAAGGGTGGTCGAGTATCGAAAGGGCAGGTCATTGGAATTCTAGGTCCAAATGGAATTGGAAAAACTACATTCGTCAGAATGCTTGCAGGTGAACTAAATCCTGAAGAAGGAGAAGTCCCCACCAAGACAAAAACTGGTCTTGATTTGAAAATTAGTTACAAACCTCAGTACATATCAGCTGATTTCGATGGCAACCTGCGATTATACCTCCGAGAAGCGGGTGGTAGCACAAGTGACTCGGCTGATTTTAAAACAGCAGTCATAAAGAAACTGGAGCTCGAACATCTGTTGGAACATCAGGTTAAGGATCTAAGTGGTGGTGAACTCCAACGCGCATCTATTGCAGCCTGTCTTGCTCGTGAAGCTGATATCTATCTACTAGATGAACCGTCAGCATTCCTTGATATTGAGCAGAGATTGGCCAGTTCACGAGCAATTAGGAGGCTTGTGAGGAACAACATGAAAACCGCATTCATTGTTGAACACTCTATCCTCATGGCTGATTATCTCAGTGATAGTATGATAGTCTTTAATGGAGTTCCTGGGAAGACCGGAAAGGCATCATCCATCAGAACTCTCAGGAGTGGAATGAATACATTTCTGAAAGATATGGGTGTGACCTTTAGACGAGACCCACAGACTGGTCGACCAAGGGTCAACAAAGATGGTTCTACACTCGATACCAAACAAAAAGCCTCTGGAGATTACTATTACATAGGAAAGGGGAAATAGGGCAGAAAGAAAAGAAAATAGAGAGGTCGAGCCCTAGATTAGTACCAGGACTGACCTACAATTTTGATTTAGTTTATTATCGTTTCTTGACGATTACAACCAGTACAATAGCAGCTATTCCAATACCACCTGCTATGATGAGGACAGTAGGAATTCCGAGAATATCTCCTTCCCACCATTCCGCAACTTCAACACGTTGGTCTGAAACCACTGCTGATATTGTGTACATTGCTGCGCCATTCCAGTTCTCCATGTCCCCTGGTTCAAATGAAACAAGAGTTGCATTGAAGTAACATAGAATTGCTGGAACTTGAACGTACGTACCAAGTACTTGAGGAGAGTATATGCAGGTCACTTCCCAAGTTTCACCAGCTGGTAGAGTTGCCCTGTTCCAGTAGTATTGCTTGTCAGTATTGAATCCTGCAGTTATTCCATCAAGTATCTTGAGATCATAGGCTGTAGCATCTCCAATGTTCTCAACAATGATTGTTACTGTATAGTTATTGCCAAGAGTCATCCGTTGTGGAACAGTTTTTCTGATTGTACAGTGTGGTCCATCGAAGTCAATGCTGGATATATCTAGATCGAACGTCAAGACAATGTCTTCGGTTGTTAACCAGAGCACTGGTGGATCATAAGGATCCATAGAGCCCATATTAGGCATTTCGAAGTTGACATACATTCCATAGTCATATTCCGACACTGCACTGGCGTATAGGTCTACCATGAAGTATGGAACAATTTCTTTAGATAGATGTTCTGGGTCTATCATCGCTTGAACTGCAGTCTTGATATTCGTTGTATCACCAGAGAAGTCTGCCATTGCATTCCAGAGTCCTTGAAGGACAAGTCCAAAGTGGTCCTCTATCAGTGCAGCAAAGGCCTCCTTGGTTGCGTAGGATGAGGGTAGATTCACACCAGTGAAATTAGCAATGAAAGTATCGATATTGGTGATGTATTCATTGAGAAATCCTTCGAGAGTGTATGGATTTGAGTAGGTTGTATTCCGCAGGATATCAAGTAGATGATAGTTATCAAAGCACTTGATGAATGCTTCAACCAGAGCCTGCATCGGATTCTCTTCCATCAATGTTTCATTGACTTGATCCAAGAGGGTGTCTGGCGTAATTCCTGCCTGTTCCATGATCATTCTCAGAGCATCTTGGTTAATTTCCGCCACTGGAACGCCAGTGAAGACCATAGACCAATCCATCTCTAAGATGTACTCACGCATATCGGGGAATGGACCAAGTGAATCCCACATGCTGTCAATAATGGAATCAAACATTGATGGATCCAGATAGGATATTGATTGATTCATAGTATATGCAAAACTATACGTAAAACTCGCTATGATTACCTGTATGATCTCATCTGCAGTGGCGTTGCCTGAAACAGTTCCTCCGGTTGGAAGTAAGATATCAGACGTTGAGTTGAATGTGAAATCCTTACCAATGTAGTCCCAGTCTGTTGAAACACCATTGATTTGGAGTTCAGTTGGTGCAACTGCAACAATTGCAGAGATTGAGCTAATGGTTGAATCTTGGAACATCTTACTCTCAATATCACCGACATATCCAACATGTTGTTTCAAAGAGTAGGTTTCAGTACCCGCACCATCGTTGATGTGGTTTGGAGTGTCGAAACATGCGGTCGCAGCAACACCCACATAGACATCCTCCACATAAGCTGTGTGTAGAACATCTGCCCTTACATACGGAAATGACATTCCTGTGTACATATAGATTGGATTGAGATATCCACTAGGAGGAGAGAACCAGGACTCTTCTGAATTATGATCAAAGAATAGAACTTCAGCAAAAGCAGTTCTCTCCATTGGCCATTGAGTTCCTTCTAAAAGGTCCATGAACCCACCAAGACCATTTAGTCTTGTTCTCATTGCAGACATTGCTGCATCACCATCGCTAACATCAGGAATGCTAACAAATTGGATGGTATAGGTATTAGTAGGTTCAGAGATACTATACAACCCCACATAATTGTAGTTGATGTAGATTGAATTTCTGATTGTGGTCAATCTATCAAATTCAATGAGAAGGTTTGCTTCGTATACCGCAACGATTTCAGCAGCAAGATCCTGAGCCTCTTCAAGCGTAGGTGTAGATAAGTGTAGATCTGCAGGATTTGCTGGTAGCACAATGATTGGATTGATTGTCACGGTTAACATTGCAGTGGTATCTCCAACTCGACCATTGGGATACACCGATCTCCCAGCTACTTCAAGTTGACACGTAGAAACATATCCCCTTTTAGTAGCCATTTGACTTTCAACTACAACTTGATATGGTGCAGTGTAAGTGATTCCATAATAACTTGCATTTTGGAAGGTCCCAATAGCATTTCTGACTCCGCCCTCTGGGTCTATCTGTGTGACTATACCTTCTATTGCACCAATTCGGTTAAAGTCGGAATCTTGTGCTGGAGCGCTTCGACTTTCTATTGGCGCGATGAGGTCCACAGACGGTGCAGTGGCTGTCATTGATGCAAGAGGAATCATTAACATAAATGCAAAAAAGCTAACGAATAGAATTCTATTTTTAATCATTTAATAACCCTCAAGATAACATCAATTCTATTGATGTGCATTTTTCTATAAGGATTTTACTGGATAAAAGGTTAATGGGAAATATTGACAAAGAAGCTTTAATTGCATAAGCTGAAAAGCTCCTGTTTGTACCAATCACTTGAATCCGAGAGATTGGGGGTAATTTTGTGACGTTGGGTTACGTTGGTCTTGGTGTTAAGTTTGCATTGAGGCGTAGACGCGTAGCCATATTCACAATTCTCTCAATTGCAATTTCAGTTAGTCTATTGCTCTCTTCCTTCTCTATCGGTGCATCGATTCGGATGAGTACTAATGATTATGTTCAAAATACGACATCTCCAATTGACATAACAATAGCATCTACAAAATGGGGATTTCCAATAAACTCAGACATGATGTCAAGAATATCTCAAAATGGTCATGTGGACAATATCATTCCTCGAATTGAAGAAACTGCACAGGTACAAAATGGTTCAAACTGGCTCCATTTTCTCCTTATTGGACTAGACCCTGTTCGTGAGAGTGATATTGGGAGTTTCAAAGTTTCAAATGGTACTGCAAGTATCAATGGATCGAACTGTTTCATGTCTGATACAGCGATACAACTTACTAACCTATCAATCGGGCATACTATAGAACTCTACACATCCGCTGGAATTCATTTCTTTGAGATAATAGGATCTGGAAATGCTCTTGATAAGGGAGTTATCGGACCAGCAGTATTCATTCATATTGATAGTGCTTGGGACATCTATGGAATCCGGTATCCAAATAACTCCTCGAATAAATTGCTGGTTGAAGTGGACAATGTTTTTGAAATTCCTTCTCTTGTAGATGAGTTCAATTCGCTATTAGGGCCTGATTTTATCGTATCAAATCAAAAATCACATAATTTATGGTATATTTCTCTCTTTCTTGCTCAAGCCGAGCTCATTCTGAGTGCACTGGTTCTTGGAGCAATTTTAATTGCTGGACTTAGAGTCTTTACATCATACTCGCTCATCTTTGCAGAGAGAAAATTTGAAACTGGTCTGATGCGTGCATTTGGAGCATCCAATAATAAGATAATCATTGTTCTATTATCTGAGATTAGTGTTGTGGGAATTACTGGGGCAATTATTGGTATCATAATCGGAGTTATTACTAGCTCTATTATGTCACAGATAGTTAACTCAATTCTAGTAATCCAGAACCCACTACAAGCGGATTTATTTTTCCAACCATTAATCGTTTTGAATCCTGTTATATTCTTCTTAGCTGGTTTTCTTGGATTTCTATTAACTGTCCTCGCAGGTTCAATCCCTGCTATCACAACAACTCGAACTCCTGTGGTTGAGAGTCTCAGAAATGCTCATTCTGGTGTAGCAAGTCCTGCGTCGATTCCTCCAAAATATAGTAGACTCGTAGAAAAATCTCTCCGGCTGATTGGTGTTTTACTGACCACCTTGGTTGTAATTCAGATTGCATCAGACATCCTTCATCTTGGGCTCGTACGTAATGAGTGGATTCGTATTATTGCAATACCTGCGTTCATTTTTTTGATAGCTGGTTTCTCAGATAGATTAGCACGCCCCTCCTTCTTGGTTAATGCTATCAAATCTCGCACAAGACCGGTAATTCGAAAAATGTTTTCAACTAGTCTAAAACGGAGATCGACTGGTGCCCTGCTTGTATTCAATTTATTCGTGGCAGTTGCAGTAATATTACTATTCTCTTCCAACGTCACTTATTCAATTACTAACTCGTGGGAAAATACACTGGGTTGGCAAAGCTCTTCAACCAATGTTGTGGCTTATCTTGATGAATCTGCAGGTAGCATCGCTATCGAGCAGATTAGGAATCAACAGAACATCTCAGGATACACTGAACTTGCGAGTGTGTTTCATCTTTTGAACTACCAAGACCATGTTGATATTGGTCTGATTTTCGGAATAGAACCTCAATCTTTCCAAAACTTAGCATCTGTTGGTATTACAGAAACACTAGATCCATCTCTAGGCCTCTCGATAATAAATCAAGCATCCAATTCCTGTATAATATCACGACATGCTTCGAATGTATTTGGTCTAACTGTAGGCCAACAGATAGAAATCGATGATAGGGTCAATCTGACAGTTGTTGCCATATGTGAATCATCAATACCTATCTTCCTCTTTACATTCATTAGCCCCATCTTTATCTTTGTTAATTATGATACTTGGGGTTCCGTTGCTGAGGAACCATTCCAAGCCGATGGCGTTTTACTTGACAGTCAGGCTCCCGAAACTACGGTGTCAAATCTCGCTAATATCACTGGTGTACATCCTGTTCTTGTTTCAACAGTCCTTCATGATTACTCTCAAGCATTGGATTCATTCAGACTAACGCTCGACATAAGTATCGGATTTCTGCTGACCACTGTGATTATCAGTGCTATTCTTAGTGGTTGGTCTGCAGCAACTGCGAGAAGACGTGAGATTGGAATGTTGCGAGCGTTAGGAATGGAGGGTCCTGTGGTTTCAAAAATATTGACTCTTGAAGGTTCTGTTCCCATGATAACTGGTGTCTTTGTCGGGATATTTATCGGAATCCTTACGAATCTCTCCTTAGCTGATGTTATTATGCGATTGTCTGGGGGACAATTCACCTTGGTCGATTACCGAACTCTCTTAATCACAATAGCGTCGCTGATTGTATCTCTAATCGCATCTTACTATGCTAGCCTTAAAGTCACACGAGTTTCTACAATAGATTTACTTTCTAATCGACAGAGAGCATCATGAAAATTAATTCTTTAACAAACTTCGATTCCAGAATTTCTTATCTGACTTTTCTTCATCCATTTCATTTAGGATTTTCACGGCTTCATTACCACATTTGATAACGTCTGATTCGCCCTTGACATCTGGTGAGTACTACTACATTGGTAAAGGCAAGTAGTCTGTGAAATCTTGCTACTTGTCATATTCCGCGATAATGGTTCTACAGGTACTACACAGCTTTGCGGGAATCTTTGCCCAACTGGTTGAACTCTTATCGAGTTGAATATTATCGGCTTCATTCTTTAACATAAACCCTGGTTCTTCCTTTGTCCACCAAAGGACTTTGTTCCCGACAATGTATCCTTTTTCCAACGGAGTATTACAATAACGACAATTTTCTGATTCGCTCATATTTTACGACTCCAGTACTTCTTTCCCGCCTTCTCCTTGTCCATATCTGCTAGAATCTTCACAGCCTCATTTCCACATTTAATGACATCCAGTTCTCCCTTTACCTCGAACTCGTCACGAACCCTATTTGCATACACCGCACAGGCAGCTCCAGTTCTAAATCCAAAGATATTTCCCAATGTGAATAGAGTAGCGGCTTCCATCTCAAAGTTCGCAACATTGGCACGAGTCAAATCCTCAATCAAGGTTTCACTCATGCTCTGTGTATAACCACCAAATCCGGGTCGGGACTGTCCTAAATAGAATGAATCTGTTGATGCTGAAATTCCTAGATGATAGGTTAATCCTATGGTTTCTGCAGCTTCTACAAAGGCAAGCACTACTTCATAGGAAGCTGAAGCAGGGTATTCTGGACGCACATACTGCTTGCTTGTGCCATCTAATCTGACCGCTGCAGTTGAAATGATAATATCCCCGATTTCAATGTCTTCTTTCAATGTAGCACAGGATCCTACTCGAAGAAATGTATCTGCTCCAACATTGGCTAGTTCTTCGATAACTATCGCAGTTCCTGGTCCCCCAATACCTGTAGAACAAGCTGAGATGTCCGCTCCCTTGTACTTCCCGGTATGTGTAACAAATTGTCTATGCATAGCAACCTCCCTTGCTGAATCCCAGAGGGAGCTAATCCTCTCAACTCTTTGCGGATCACCAGGTATCAACACGGACTTTGCAACATCTCCCTCCTTCACTTCAAGATGATATTGCTCTCTATCCTCAGTTACAGGTCTGGTCGCGGAAACCTTTTTGTCTGTCATTCAAACCACACTATTACAGCTGGTAAACAATGATTTGTTCCTTTTGTATCAACCGTAAGTTTAACTTGAACAAGTTTGTTTACAGAATGCGCTAAGATTGAGGTTGGAAACGATGACAATATTTGATGATTTACACCATCTGAACTTGGGAAAGCGAGTACGACTTCATAGGATGATGTATGAACACGGACCTGGAAAAGGTAAGCTAATGATACTCCCAATCGACCAGGGTCTTGAACATGGCCCAGTTGATTTCTTTCCAAATCCTCCCTCTGCAGATCCAGAGTTTCAGTTCAAATTGGCAGTGAAAGGAGGATACTCTGGAATTGCTTTGCACCTCGGTCTAGCTGAGAAATATGCTCCAAAATATGCAGGAAAGATTCCCATTGTCTTAAAGATCAATGGTAAAACTCGCATTCCTCCTGCAAACGAACCAGTTTCGCCAATGACAGGGTCAGTAGAAGATGCTGTAAGAATTGGTGCTGATGCTATCGGTTACACACTCTATGTTGGTAGCCCAAACCAGCATACCGACTTTACACAGTTTCGAAAAGTCAAAGCTGATGCTGAAAGATATGGTATGCCAATTATCATGTGGGCTTATCCACGAGGAGAGGCAATAGACAAGAAGGGCGGTCGAAACTCCCTCTTTGCTGTTGATTATGCAGCTCGAGTTGCTGATGAACTGGGTGCTGATATTGTCAAGTTGAATGTACCAGTAGATGACCCCAAGACGAGATCCATGCAGAGAGCTCCTTATGATGAACTCGAACTGAGTTATGAAGAACGTGTGAGCAAAGTAGTAAAGACAGCTGGAAAGTGCATGGTTCTCTTCTCTGGTGGTGGAATGATGAGCGATGAGGAAGTCATTCGAAGAGCCAAGGTCTGTGTTGAACAAGGTGCAACCGGTCTTATCTTTGGTAGAAATCTTTGGCAGAGAGAATGGGATGATGCACTAGCTATGACCAAGAAACTCAAAGATATGATGAAGAGCCTCTAGTTGCGATTCGTAATATTTTTCGTTCTCTGACTAAATGAGAACTATTATATGGGTAAAGAATAGTCGAAGGCTCAAGCGGGAGCTGCTTTTTTGGCTCTTGTGAAAGAAAAATAATATTGAAGGAGCGAAATGCAAATGGTTGAAACCACCATTAGCGTGATCAAAGCGGATATTGGATCACTAGCTGGTCATGTAATTGTTCCCGACTTCATACTCGAACTTGCGAGGAAGTCGTTGAAAGAAGGAGTCGAGAAGAAGATCATTAATGACTTCCATGTCACGCATGCAGGTGACGACCTCGAACTTATTATGACTCACCACAAAGGCGAAGGCAATGAAGAAGTCCACAAGCTTGCTTGGGACACATTCATCAAAGGTACCGAACTTGGTCGTGAGAAAAAGATCTATGCAGCAGGTCAAGACATTCTATCTGATACTTTCAGTGGCAATGTGAAGGGTATGGGACCCGGCTCAGCTGAGATGACATTTGAGGAGCGCAAGTCTGAACCTATTGTAGTCTTTATGGCTGATAAGACAGATCCAGGTGCTTACAACTTACCCATCTTCAAGATCTATGCAGATCCATTCAATACTGCAGGTCTTGTGATTGATCCAAATCTACACGATGGGTTCCGATTTGTTATTCAGGATGTAAAGAGCGATGTACCAAGTTTCATTGAAATGAAAGCTCCTGAAGAGATGTATGATATCCTTGCACTTCTTGGTAGTACTGGTAGGTACACCATCAAGAAGGTCTACCGTGCTGATGGCATGATCACAGCTTCAGTTAGTACTGACAAACTCCACATGATAGCAGGCAAGTATGTAGGAAAAGATGATCCTGTTGCCATTATACGTGCACACTCTGGCCTCCCCGCCATGGGTGAAGTACTAGAAGCATTCACCCTTCCGCACCTTGTATCTGGATGGATGAGAGGTTCCCACATTGGTCCACTTCTACCAGTTGGTTTGAAGGACTCACGATGCACTCGCTTTGACGGTCCACCCAGAGTTGTAGCCCTAGGTTTCCAAGTTTCCAATGGAATGCTTGTTGGTCCAGTTGATCTGTTTGATGATGTCGCCTTTGACATTAGTCGCCAACGCGGCATGGAAATGGCTGATTATCTGCGCAGACATGGTCCCTTCCAACCTCACAGGCTAAGTGATGACCAGATGGAGTACACTTCGTTGCCCAAGGTATTAACTAAATATCAAGACAAGTTTTCTGAAACTGAACCTAGGAAATAAAGATAAGAACTGGTGAATAGGTTTCGAAAGAGGGATTCAAAAATTTCTCTTTCAACCTTTTTCTTTTCATTCAGTTTATGTCCCGTAAATTAAATTCTATGATTTCTGAAGGGTATCATTACTCGTCTATACACCTATCTTTGTTTTCTCCGATCATATTTCAAGACAACTGAAGACAAATCAGTGAGAATGAAATAAGTCACCCATACCTCCACAGTTTTATTTTCATTCTAATTACACTGGTGAGTTACTACTTCATTGAAACTGCAAATCCAAGCGGGATTATAGCTACTAGGGATGATTGAAGAACGAGCACCAACTTACACTGCAGGAGTAGGAGTATAAATCACACAACGGGGAATGAATAGTATGGATACTGAATACGAAGAGGTCGATGATTTACTTTGAAAGAAATCATAGAGAAAGATGACTCGGATGAGGTTATCGAACTTCATACCCAGAAGATGACTCCTGAAGAGCGGGACTCACCTCTAAAAGAATGCAAATTAATGACAGAAGAAGAGCGCGATTCAATAATCCATGCTTATCATAAAGAAATTGGAATTAGTGGGAATACAGAATCCAAACCCCTTAGAGGCGAGAATTTAGAAACTAATCTTAAAGAATGCGAGGAAATCTCCGAGCCTAATGAAAAAAACCTCAACAAAGAATATCTGAAACCGCGATTTACTTTATCGGTAAGTGAAGGTAGAAGAATTAGGAATGAATTACTTATCCGACTTGATGGGTTGACGGGTATCAATGATATAGAAACTCGGTTGGACCAACTCTTCTTTGCAAATGAGGTGCGTCAATGGGGGGACTTCGAGAATGATTTAGAAAGTGCAGGCAAATTCCTCCAGCTTCCTAATCTCCTTCAGGAAAGTAATAGAGTATCTGAAATCGCATCTAGATTGAATGTTAGAAAAGAACGTGTTTACTCATGGATTCGTGATTCAATTATGCCAAGAGTGCTGAATATTGTTCTTTCTATCCCCTCCGAAGATCTCAAGCTAGGCTGCAAATGGCTGCCATTGACAGTAGAAGGTCGCTCCTTTTCTAGATATATCCAAGTTCCTTCAAAGATATCTGGTGAAGAGGATTTTACAACTATATTGAATCAACTTGAAACAGTGGATTCTACGATGATGAAGGAATATGAGGAGAAGTTTGGTAGAATGAGTAAATCCACGGCATTGATGTATCTCACAGGATTGTACATATCCGATGGTTCGCCCGTTTCTCATACGACAACCAAGTCCGTAGGTCTTGTTTCTAGTACTAAATACAGCTGGTGTGATGATTTATGTCATGCATTTGGGTATTCTCTTGGGAAGATTGGAATATTCGCGCATCGAATAAAGGATAAGGAGATCACAAATTCAGAGGGGTGCATAACTCAATTACAACAATGGCTAAGTTCAACGTCACCTCTCTTACTATATTTAGAAAAGGCAGTATTGGGAATTGAAGGTACAAAGACTCATTCTGAGATTAATCTTAATTGGATTGACAAAGTACCCATCTCCTGGAGAACCTCACTTCTACAAGGGATTACCGATGGAGATGGATTTGTATCGAATAATTGGTATGTAGGAATATCATCTAAAACTCATCAAGAGCCAATCAGACAACTTCTGAAATCTCTCGGAATCCAATCTAAAGGATACTCCGGAGAGGTTCGTATCACTAGGAAAGAGGACATTATGAAGATTGGAGATTTCATGTTTAGACACGCTCTTAGTCGCCAACAAGAACTCCAAAATCTATGCACACGAATTGAAAATGTTAAAAAAAATCCCTATTCTAACGAAGAAATACAATTGATGATTGATCTTAGAAAAAAGGGGCTCTCATTTGGTCGCATCTCTGAAGAACTTTGGGAGCAACACGGAATTTCTAGGCGAGCAAGCTCCCTCGCTATAAAATATTCAAAATTGTGGAAGAAGAAATAGTACCCAAGGGCGAATAGAAGTGTCTGAGCGGGATTATGCATCCCGCCTTTCACTCTTTATTTTAAAATAGAATTCACCATATCATCCAGTTTTTAAAAACATAAGTTTATCAAATATAAATCTCATCTAAATAAAGAGCATTCTGCTCTTGGGGATTGTATTCGTAATAATTAGAAATAAGTGGGTAATGAAATCTTGAAAATTTCAAACAGAATGAACAATATAATTGGACTTCTTCTCGTAATAGTAGCACTTGGAATTCAAAGTTGGATGAGTATCTTTCAACTTGCTACGGATGGTATCACTTATACAAACATAGTTTGGTATGATTTTGGCATAATCCTGATCATTACTGGGAGTGTCCTTCTTGCCAATACGAACATTGATCGGTTATTCGCTATCTATCATAGAATAAATTATGCAGTCTCAATGATTGGTCTTGTAGGATTGAGTATACTCCTCCTTTTCTTGGGATATCTTGAGAGTTTACTCTTTCCAAGGACAATGGTCGTATACTTTTTGATTCTTGATTTCTTCTGGATTTTCTTTCTTGGATTGCTCTTAAAGCGATTCAAAACAAAAGCAAATACTGCAAATACTACAAACTGAGGGCTAATTCCCTCAGTTTCTTTTTCTTCTCTAGGGACTATTATCCCGTTCGTTTCTCTTTGGAAAAGAACTGATTGGAAATATATCATCCAGTTCTTTTGATGATATGGTAACCAAATTTAGTCTTGACCGGTTCCATGGTCATAGCGCCAACATTCATTCTAAATGCGGCTTTTTCAAACTCGGGCACCATCTGTCCCTTTGTAAACCAACCTAGGTCTCCACCCTTCTTTTTGGACGGGCAGCTACTGTAGCTCAGTGCTATTTTCTTGAAGTCTTCGCCCTCAGCGATTTTACTGATGAGAGCTTGTGCTTGACTATGCTTGTCAACAAGGATGTGACTTGCGCGGACCTTTCCAGCTTTTCCTTTTGCCATAAAAATCACCTGATAATTGGGTGTTCTGATACCTGTTTGAAAATCAGACAGTCTTAAACTTGTGCAAATGTATTGGTGATTAGGACTCAATCCGAGGCTTTATGTCGATTTGTGGAATATCTGCGTTATTCAATAGGTGAATACAATGAAGGCTACGGTATTTCATGAGTATGGTGGACCCGATGTTCTATCATACGAGGATATTGACACTCCTACAATTGGAGAGAATCAGGTATTAATCAAGGTGAAGAATGTTGCACTGAATCATCTTGACCTCTTTGTACGGGGCGGCATTCCTGGTCTTAAATTGGAAATGCCACACATTCTTGGAAGTGATATCAGTGGGGAGATTGCTGAGGTCGGAAACAAAGTTAGTGGATCCTTAGAAATTGGTCAGAAGATCATTGTTGATCCAGGTGTTTCTTGTGGGGTATGCGAATTCTGTATCAACGGTCAAGAATCGATGTGTTCCACATACGGAATAATTGGAGAACAATTTCGAGGTGGATATGCAGAATATCTCAATGTAGATGCACAGAATGTGATTCCTATTCCAAAAGAGAGCGGTCTTGACATGGCTGGGGCTGCTTCTATTCCACTAACACTCATGACTGCATGGAGGATGTTGATGACTAAGACTCAGGTTAAAGCTGGAGATGATGTTCTTATTATTGGGATTGGTGGTGGTGTGGCTCTTGCAGGGCTTCAGATTGCAAAAGCTGCTGGAGCTAGAGTGATTGTCACAAGTTCTTCAGACAAAAAGCTGGAGAAGGCATACGCCCTAGGTGCTGATGAAGGTATCAACCACAATGAAACGCCTGATTATCACAAGGAAATCTATCGTTTAACAAACAAACGGGGTGTTGACATAGTTCTTGACTCTGTCGGACAGGCAACATGGTCTAGAAGTATGAAGAGTCTGAGAAAAGGTGGGAAACTTGTGACCTGTGGAGCAACATCTGGTCCCATTGCTGAAACCAATGTAAACCTCCTCTTTTGGAAGCAACTTGAGCTTCTTGGTTCAACAATGGGAAGCAAGGACGAGCTTCGAACGGCGCTAAAGCTAGTCTGGAACGGCACTATCCGACCTGTTGTGGATAGGATACTCCCTCTCTCAAAGGCTCAAGAGGCTCACGAAATCCTCGAACAGGGTGCACAAATGGGCAAACTCGTTCTCAAACCATGAAAAGTTAGTAATACCGTGATACGCACCCCAATCAGACACCCCTTCATTATGATGTTTACATCCAATGATGTTGGTGTACAATGAGAGTCGTTACTATTTGCATGCCTGAATCATATGTTGATGGCGTTGACGAACTTATCGGACAGAACAAATACCCTAATCGTTCAGAGGTCATCCGTATCGCAATTCGTGATCTTCTTGTGGATGAGCTGTGGGGCGAACGTAAGGTTTCAGGTGGTCTCCCACTAATTGCTCAGCTGGAACAAATGGCACGTCAAAATGCATCAAAGCCCAATCCTCCACCATGATATATACGACTGAGCTACCTTTTTCTATGTCCGGGTAGGATTTCTAAAAGAGCATTGGGATGACAGAGTAGCGCAAATCCGTATCCCTACAAACCAAATTGCTCATTCCTCAATTAGGAGCGAATCTGAAAAATGTCAAGATTCTTTCGACGAAAAAAGACCGATGAAAAGGATGATGGGACTGCTGAAGCTAAGCCTGTGGATGCTGCAGAAGCCGAGAGTGTAGAAGAAGAAGAAGCCGTTGATGCAGCAGATATTGTAGAAGAGTCGGCGGCTGAGGAAATTCCAGCAAGTAGAGGAGATACAATTCCCTATCATTCAGAAATCAAAGAACGTCTCATGTACATGTTCAATGATTCAATTATTGGCGCCGGGATTGAAGGAACTGACGAATTCTATATTGAATTCATTGCAATGGGTGAACGATTCTGGATTGGGAAAGCACCACTTGGTGATATTGAAATAAAAACTGGTGCGATGACTGATCAAGATGCACATGTGAGAATTGCAAATGATGTTGTTTCTGCTCTTTTGTCCGCAGCCAACTTCTCTGAATTCTCCAAGATCTATATCCAGTACTACAAGTCTGCTGAAGCTGGAATGTTCGTTAAGATAGAGGTACGAAAACCCATAACTGACCTGAACAGGCGAGGTTATGCTAGAGTACCCATCATGAAACTTCTCATTGGTTCAGCTAGATAGACTTCTTGAAATATCCCTTGCAGATGTCCAGTAATAGTTATAATCAGGTGTGTTGCTGCTTGGCATAATCAGGTGGGATATGATTGACGAATATCAAAACTCCTGTTGTCATTATCAATCTGAAAACATACCCGCAAGCAACTGGTGAGAAGGCTGTTCTTCTTGCTCAGGTTTGTGAAAAGGTATCAAATCAATATGATGTGCCCATTGTCGTTGCACCCCAAATTCCAGATATATTCAGAGTAGCGAAAGCTGTTGAGATTCCAGTGTTTTCCCAGCACATGGATGCAGGCGAACCTGGAAGATTCACAGGTCATTCCCTTGGAGAGACCCTTGTAGAGGCTGGTTGTGCTGGAACACTCTTGAATCATTCTGAAAACCGAATGCAACTGGCTGATATTGAGGCATCTATCGACAAATCACACAAGCTCAATCTCTATGCAGTGGTTTGTACAAACAATATCTTGGTTAGCGTTGCTGCAGCAACTATGAATCCTTGGGCAGTTGCTATTGAGCCTCCCGAGCTTATTGGTACCGGGATTTCGGTATCTCAGGCTCAGCCAGAAATAATCTCAGGTACAGTGGAGAAGATCCGTGCAGTAAACAAGGATGTTGTGATCCTTTGTGGTGCTGGAATAAGTAATGGTGGCGATGTTAAATCTGCAATCAAACTAGGCGCTCAGGGAGTACTCCTTGCCTCTGCAGTAGCCAAGTCTGACAAACCCGAAGATGTTCTTGCTGACCTTGTTTCACCATTAAGCAAATAGTACATTCCGTTTCATTTTTCTTTGATTCGGACTGGACTATATTCAGGCGAAATAGGATGAAGGTGTCATTAGAGTGTGCACATTGTCTACTTGAACGAGCCATCAATCAGGTTCGTTTAGCAACAGATGATCCTGAGCTTCAAATGAGAGTCATCACAGAGATGACAAAATTTCTTGGAGCGAATTTCAATAGCGAATCAGTACCAAGCAACATTGGTACGGACCGAGACCTGATTGTTCAGCGTATGACCGGGAAGGACCCCTATGCGGAATTGAAACGAGAATCAAATGTCATGGCACTCAACATCCTTCCAGAGCTCATCCAGCTTGTAGATGAGGCAAAAGACCAGCACTCTATGTTTCGTACAGCCACGCTCATAGCAGCTGCAGCCAATGCAATTGAATTTGATGTTTCTGGACGAGAATTCAGTCTTGATGAACTAAGACATATTCTCGATAATGTTGAATCAGATCTTGCTTTTGACCAAGTAGATGAATTTCGCAAGTTATGTGAAAACGCCAGTGAGGTCATCTTTCTGCATGATAACGCTGGCGAAGTAGTTCTTGATATGATTCTCATTCGTGAAATAAAGCGTCTTGGACCGAAGGTGATTGCAGTCGTAAAGGGAGGTCCCATCCTTAATGATGCCACTATGATTGATGCTGAAGAGGTTAATCTTCTAGATTACGCTGATGAGGTCATAGATACAGGCGCTCCTGCAATAGGTGTCAATCTCGAGCGTAATTCTAAGGAATTTCTAGACATCTTCCATTCTGCTGAGCTGATTGTAGCAAAAGGTATGGGTAACTTTGAGTCATTGACTGAATTCGACCCGGAGGCTCCCACGGTTCATATCATGAGGACGAAGTGTATTCCTGTAGCAAAACATGTTGGTGTTCAGAAAAACAAGAATATCGTAATGATCCGATATCCTCCAAAATAGAATGACTTGATTCTAAGCCATTCCTTCCTTGTAGGGTTTTAGACCTTGAACCAATGGAGTTGCTGCAATAAAATCAATCTTCAACTCTGGAAATTCGAGACTAATACTATCTCGTAATCGTTTCATACCAGGATCTTCGCTCACAAAAGCTCCTAGCTCAAGAGTATTCATTCCTTCCTCCTTTGCTAAGAGTCTAAGTTCTGGTGCTAGTTCTCCGGTGACAAGAGTCTTGATGTCCTGTTTTCTTGCATTGATGATATCTGGCATATCAACATGATTTCCAGCAATTACGAGGACATCCCCAACTTCGTCATCAAGGTCTCCTGAAAACATTACTGTACTGAGATTCAACTTTGATGCAATAAAATTCGCAAATCCAGAGTGATTTATGACACCTGGTGGTTTGCAAATCCTACCAATTGCAGCAAGCTGTCCATAATCACTTTCAGTTGAAAAATCACCAATTTTCTCTAGACCTAGCGTGTCTAGGAGCGCATCATTCAGACCATCTCTCGCACATAGCCACCCACTGCCAATGACATAGGTTGAGATGTAATTCTTAGCTAAGAGACGAACCCTTACAAGATCCAATCCTGAGAGTCTGTCAATAACAAATGGGAATAACGGTCGATAGGTAACAAGAAGATTGGACTTGTCCTGCGACGCTTTAGTGACTACTCGTGCAGATGGATATGTAGCTATCAGTACCCGCTTCACAGTAGTATTGGTCTGGCCTGTATCCGACTGTGGACCTATTTCCACTCGACTTTCTAGTCCTTGGATAGTCATATCTCTTGGAGCTAGTTCTTGTAAACGTTTGACTATCTGAAGAAGTGTAGTCATAAGTCATAATCCTACCTTCCACTTATAACCTATTTCTTACTTCTATAGTGAGTGACACTCAACTGCAAGAAATCTCTGTGTTCCACCCTTCTCCTGCCGGTGTCACCACCTCTTCGTATTTCCGGAGAAATACCAAAATTAGCAAGAGCTTTGTCAACGTTCATCGGGATGGGATCCCTCCTGAAGACCTGGCTTCTTTCTCCTGTTTTAGTACTGGAGCATCACTTCCAGTAACAGAGAGAGTTTCCACAGTTCTTACCACGGCGGGGTCATTATCACTCTTGCAGGTTCCATCGCTGAAACTAGCTAGGCCCGATTGGACAAAGTGAACAGCCGCGGACTCTCCAGAACTTGATGTCTGTTCCTTCGTGGAGAGTAAGGACTTCCCTAGGGCTTTCAGTCGCGCACGTCGATTAGTTGTTCCTCGAACGACTAACCTAGTCCACTTACCTAGTCCTTTCATAATATTTCATACTGCTACGAGTATATTAGCTCATACAATTTCTTTTGTATGAGGGTGTTTGTTGGATTGATGAGAGAAGAGAGGCACATCAAGAGATAGTGTTTGTAATGTAAATTGAGGATTGTTTTCATGAAAATCGTACATGTTTTCTTACGATCTGCAACAGAAATCACTTATGATTCTGTAAGACTTCTTATTCTTTTTGCTACTTGAGAAAATCTGATCACGAGAGGCTATTCTGAAGTTTCTTCAACTTCTTTCTCTTTTGTATCATCATCTTCCAGTTCTTCATCATCAGCATAGAGGTCTTCGAGTTCCTTGCTAATCTCTACCGTTTCTGGTTCTTCTTCAATGACCTCAAGCTCTGGCTCAGCTTCAATCTCTTCGAGTTCTGGCTTATCCTCGATTACTTCAAGCTCTGGTTTATCTTCAATGACTTCAAGTTCTGGCTCTTTCACTTTCTTCTTCTTTTCTTTCTCTGGTTTGGCCTTCTTGGTATCAACCTTTGTGATTGTCTTCTCTTCAGCCTTACCGCTCCTCTTCTTAATCTTCCAGAATTCTGTCCTAGCAGCTCGAAGCCTGTCTATTTTTCTGTAATCGACCTGTTGTGGATTCTGACCCTTTCTGAGTCTGATACGTTCACGCTTGAGAGCTTTCTGTTTGTTAGTCATCGACGGTCACCGTTGCGTTCAAAGCGACGTGTTTCTGATTTGTTTTATTAATGTGTCGTAAGCAACAGAAGACAGGAATATACAAGCCGGAGCAAATTCTTTAAGAAACCCCAAGCTCTCCGTCCGGTGGGGCCGTAGTCTAGCTTGGATAAGGCACCAGCCTCCGGAGTTGGTAATCCCCGGTTCAAATCCGGGCGGTCCCGCCAACCTATCTTCTTCAAACACCAAAATCGGACTTTATATGCTTCATTCCATCAAAATAGTATGACATGAGGTTTCAATCATGAGCATTATTGGAGAACCGACCACATCAGAGGAAAAAGTCGTGACTCGTTTCACACGCTATCTGAACGGTCCTATGGGAAAAACTGTTTTAGATAATCTCGATGAGGGTGAGAGTTTCATTCTACAGACCTCTGAACACACTCTTCGCATTACAAAGCAACGAGGCCGTGCTGTAGTGAAATTGATACCATTTTCACTTGCCTAACAACCAGGCTTGCATGGTTTATTACGAAGACTCTATAAGTTAAACTTGGCCTCTCGAAAAATGGGGCCGTAGTCTAGTATGGATAAGGCACCAGCTTGCGGAGCTGGGTATCTCCGGTTCGAATCCGGACGGTCCCGCCACTGTTTCTGTGAATTCTTTGATTGAAAACTGGTCGACAAGAAGCTTAAATGGAATGTCAAGTTCGGCAATAGTGTACCATGCAGTTCACTCCACAACGCTTGGATCGCGTATATCGGTCAATGCGCCGAGAAGAAATCGAATCACTAGTGATAACAAGACGACAGGATGTTCAGTACTTGACAGGTTGCCGATGTACTGGACATAACGTTCCTGTTGGTTGTATTATCTCCGAGGATCATCAACCTCAATTGATAATATCTGAATCCGAAGAAGCGACATTAGCTGGCGAAACAATTCTGGCAAAGATACATTCTTTCGGTTCGACAGTTTCTGAAGACTGGTACAGGGTTCAAGGTCAAGCTTACTGGAATTTGATAGTTGATGTGCTCGATGAATTGAATCTGTCAAAGGGAATGATAGGGTTACAATTTGATTGGCTCTCAGTTCGAGAGCTAGACAACCTCAAGAGTAGTTTTCCAGATGCAGGCTTCAGAGATTTTTCAAAGAATCTCTGGAAACTTCGTTACATTAAGGATGCTGCAGAGATTGATGCTATCCGGCAAGCGGTAAAAGTAGCTGAGATTGGAGTTCGGACTGCACTTGAAATCGTTACCTCTGGAAAATCAGAAGATGAGGTTTCTCTTGAAATCGAATCCGCCATGCGAGGTGCAGGAGGTCAACAACGTGGGATTAGAGCAGCAGTCCTGTCTGGAGACCGAGCTCGATTTCCTTTTACTCAACCTGGAGCTCATAGGATCAAGAATGAAGATTTTGTTGTCCTAGATATTACTGTGAGTCACTCGGGTTACTTTGCAGAAGCTGCGAGAACCATCCATCTTGGACAACCGAATACTCAACAGAGAAAGCTCTTTGAATATCTCTTGAACTCAATGAAAGTTGCAGAAAAAGTAATGCGGCCCGAAACCAGTTTTGAAGAGATAACAAAACAGATACTGAAGAAAGCTGGTAAGAGTTTCCCTGCAAATACACTCATTCAACCAATAGGTAGTTCCATCGGCTTGGATTTACGTGAACCCCCGTACATCATATCAGGAAGTCCATATACACTCAAAGAAGGTATGGTCTTCACACTTCATCCAACTGTTTATGTATCTGGTGTGGGATCTGCAAAAATAGCAGATGTATTTCTAGTAAACTCCAAAGGTGTAGAAAATCTAGCGTCGTTAGCTCGTGAAACCATGTGATTACGTAGTCGGTTGCCATCTCTTGAGTTTTGCAAAGACTTGCGCGATTGCTTCAGTCTTGTCATTGTGTTTGTCTACTTCTTCCCGTGAGAGTTCACGAATCTGTGCTGCAGGAGCTCCAGAGTTGAGGCTTCTTGGAGGAATTACAACATTTGCTGGTACGATACTTCCTGGGGCAAGCAATACCCCTTCTCCAAGAGTTGCTCCATCAAAGATGACGCATCCCTCGCCTATGTTTGCGCTATCTCCAATGTATACTCCATGAAGAACAGAGGCAGTACCAATGATAATATTATTTCCAATAATAGCGGGATTCTCTTCACTGTGTGCATGAATCACCGCACTGTCCTGTATACATGTTTTCTCACCAATTCGTACAGACGCAAAGTCTCCACGTATCACAGCACCTGGCCAGACATTGGCTCTCGCACCAATTTCAACATCACCAACAAGTGTGGCTTGTGGACTCACAAATGCTGTTGGATCTATTTTGGGACTCTTATCTCCGAAGGGTAGTATTGGCACATCTAACACCTCTCTGCTTACCTCTCTGCTGTCACGATGTCTAATAAAACATCATGTGCTCAATTAGACTATCAATTCCGGTTAAGTAGAGCATTAATCGCAAATTCATAGTGCTCTGCAGGTCGCAAACCTACCAGTCTGTCTACGATTGTCACATTACCAGCTTCTGAGGTTGGTATCTTTAGTTTGGCAGGTGCACCGTCCATGAAAATAAGAACACATGGAATGCCACTGATCTCGTTATTGATTGCAAATTCTTGGTAATCTTGCGTATTGATTTTCAGAAAACCTACATCTGGGTCGTCCTTGTATTTTTCATCTAGCTCATCAAGAGTTGGGGCTAATGCTAAACAAGGTTGGCACCAGGGGGCCCAGGCATCAACAAACAAAAGTTTAGTTTCAGTTATTGCAGTTTCGATGTCTGAAGGAGTTACATCACGAACCATGTGTTTTGCACCGATGGTTTTCGTTTCATAGATGCCTATAATTGTTACTCACAAGATATATTAAAAAAACAAGAAAGTCCCACGAGGAAGGAAGGTCCTTCCTCAGGGAAAAATGAAGGAATATTATACAGGTGTTTCTGCTAAGAGATTATCCGCAATCTGTTCGTAGACTTCCATTGGCATGACGCCAACAAGCTTGTCGGTCTTATTTCCATGACCGTCATCGAAGACTACTTTCCTACCCTCGGAGTATACTAGAACGCTTGGAACACCAGTGATCTGGTTCTCTGAGCTGAACTCACGATTTTGGTCTATATCTAGCTTGACTACTTTCAATCCTCGTTCATGATACTTCTCATGTACTTCTTCAAGCATTGGACCTAAAGTTCGGCAAGGTGCACACCATACTGCATGTGCGTCAACGAATACTACTTTGTTATCTGTGATAATTTGGTCTAGATCTGATGAGTTGATGTCTTCTACCATAATGTTCAAACTCCGCTGGTGCGAGTCGGTTGTGCAATTTCCTTACACTACCGTTATAAGGATTATGTTGTGACAATCACCATTTTCTGGAAGAAATGTTGCTGTTTAAGACGAATAATCAGTGCCAAAGTTTGATAAGCCGCTATCAATCGACGTCATAGAAATTGGTGTTTATTGTGCCAGTCCTACATTGCCCTAAGTGTGGTTCAAAACTCGACTTCAAGAAAGTAGATGCAGGGTGGTATGTCAGTTGCTACACATGTGATGTAGAGATACTTGTAGATGGTAAGAATAAGGACCTCTTCGATGCGTACGAAGCATATACTGAGGAGATCAATCGTAGTGCATTCGGAAGTGATTCTGCAAGAACTACAGTTAGACGGGAGAAATATCTTGGAACTGGCTCTGATGCTCCCAAAAAGAAACGACACATGAGAGATAGACTAACGCGTGTACAATCAGAGGAGGCCATCAAGCAGATTGTAAAAGAGGGTGGAATGGAACTCGATGACCTTCCAGAAACCATTCGTGAGTTAGTATCATCTGGTCGGGACTATATTGTCAAGTACCAATACATGGAAGCAACCGATGCCGAGTACGGTTCTGATGTTAGTAAACTTGGAATACCAAAACGATTAGTGGAAGAACTGAACTCAAAAGGGATTTCCAAGCTCTACAAATTCCAGGAAGATTCCTACAATGCAATCAACAATGGTGAAGATGTGGTCCTCGCTGCACCAACAGCTCAAGGAAAGACTGAAGGATTCATTCTACCCATTATCCGACAGCTGCTCATATCCGTGCAGGAATCATTCTCTACTCCCGGTGTAAGAGCCCTTTTGGTCTATCCAACTAAGGCACTCGCTCGTGACCAATATGATAAGATCAAACAACTGGGAATGGCTGCAGGAATCACTGTTGCAATATTCGATGGAGATGTATCACAGAATGAGCGAAGTAAGATCTACGAGAGACCTCCAGATATTCTTCTGACAAACCCTGATGTACTACATTATCACCTTGGCTGGATGCAATCTCGTCTACTGCCCCTACTTACAACTGTGAAATTTGTAGTATTGGATGAAATTCATCTCTATACAGGATCTATGGGAACAAATGTCTACTACATCCTGAAACGTCTGGAGATGGAATCTGGAAGATTTCAGAAGATTGGAGCATCTGCTACTATTGCGAATCCCAAGGAATTTGCAGAGATGCTCTTCGATACTGATGTACGACTCATTGAATCAAAGTCCGCAAAGCGCGGTCCTGTTCACTTTTTGATGTACTATCCTGGAAAGCGTAGTAAGTACAGTATGATTGTAGATTTGGTAGGAATGCTTCAAGTGGGTGATTTCAAGACCCTTGTATTTGGAAACACTCACTCCGAAGCTGAAGTATTGAACATGCTCCTTGGAGATGTTGGTGTAAAATCCATGGTACATCGTGCAGGGTTATCAAAGAAATACCGCAGTGATGTAGAACACGACTTCAGATCTGGAAAACTACCTGTTATTGTATCCACTCCTACACTTGAACTTGGAATAGATATTGGTGATCTCAATAGTGTTGTAAGTATGATAGTATCGATTACTAGACTGACACAACGAATTGGTCGAGCAGGTCGTAAAGGTCAGGAGAGTGTAGCGATTCTTGCTCTCCGAGAAAATGACCCCATCTCCTCGTTCTATCGAAACGACCCTGAGAAATATTTCACAGATATTGATGCAGCGTATCTTGAGCCGGAGAATGAAGTTGTTGGATACTACCAACTGATCGCAGCAGCTATGGGTGGTAAGCTTAATGCGTCCCAGTTTAGTAGACACAAGGTAATCATTGAGAAACTGGTTGAAGATGGTCTTGTAAAAGTACTTGAGAATGACAGTGTTCGAGTTATCGATGCTAACCGTGCAAGGAAAGCATGGCGAGGTTACAGCATTAGAGGTATCGGAGACACAGTGCAGATACGTCTTGATAAAAAGGGACTTGGTGACCGCTCAATGCCTATGGCAGCTCAGGCCCTTCATCCTGGAGCTATATACTTGCATGGAGGTAAGAACTACATGTCTGTTGACTTCAAGTACACTCCAGGTCTTGGAAGAGCAACAGTAGTTCCATACAAGAATAGAAGTATACACACAAAACCTCTGTATTCTACGATGCCTAAGATAATTGATATTATAGAACGCAGTAAGATACTAGGTCTAAATGCGGTCTATTGTACACTGGAAATGACCCAAACTGTGCATGGATATGTCAAGAAAGAAACCCGAACTGGAAATATTATCGGCCGGGCTGATTTGACCACACCTTTGATTTATACGTACAAGACAAGAGGATTTGCCTTTACAGCACCCGAACCTGTAAAATCCATCAATGACTACGTTTCTGGGAAGTATTCAACCCTTGGCGGTCCCCAAATGACACCAAGTGGATTGTATGGAGGAGCATTCCACGCAGTTGAACATGTTCTCATTGAATCAAGTGATATGCTCACAGGTGGCGGAACGCGTGAGATTGGAGGTGTTTCAATGGGTGATTCAGGAATAATTTTCGTTTACGATGGTAGCCCTGGAGGTAATGGAGCATCAAGACTGCTCTTTGGAAAACTAGATGAGGCATTCAGAAGAACAAAAACAATACTGGAAAAGTGTGACTGCAATACAGTCGATGGCTGTCCTCTGTGCACATACTCCTATTACTGTGGAAACAACAATAGCCCACTATACAAGATAGGAGCTCTTGAGAGTGTAGAAATGATACTCGCCAAGACTGAAACAACAGTAGATACAGAGGGATACGCGGGGTACGAACCACTAAATTTATTCTGGACAGGTTGGGTTCACCATGGTTAACTCCACTTGCTAGCGCACTGTTCGAGGGTGAAATTGCCCTCAATTACGAAACTGAGAGAAACATCAACTCTGGTTCACAATGGTTACCTCTAACTGTTAGAAATGATGTGAGGGTATATCCCATTGTCTTGTATTATAGTTCACTCATAACCAGTTGTCACGACCCAAGCAAGATTCCTAGCAGCCTCGAACATTTCTTCTGTAATCACTGCCAAGAACGGAGAACGATGAGCATCACCCATCTCTCCATGAGGACAAGCAACAGAGTAATGCTTACCAAAGACAAAGCCCTGCATTCCTACTTCGTTGTAATCCTCAAGAATCTCGGAGAAAATCAACAGCTCGCTAGCAATCCTAATGGCAAAAGTTCCAGGATTGATTAGCTCCCATTGCCAGTTCAAAGTAGCCTGAGCCGCATCTGTCCTCTGGCGGTCCATGATCTCTTCTGCCTCTTCCCACGAATCAACAGGGGTAAATTCAGGACTCAATCGCAAGACACCTCTCCAATCTTCTTCAAGCCGTATCTGTACCCATCATCGTGAGCACTCAACTCAACAAGGTTCAGAAGGGCTCCGACATGGAGCTTTGGGTCGTCACCCTTTGGTAGCCAGAACTCAGCCTCTTGATTCTCTTCGCCATTGAACCAAGAGAGGTTGTACTTGTAGTATATCATTGCCTACCATCCCCCTTCAGTGTGGCAAAAGTCTCATGCAGTTTGTCTACGGTTGTGATGTAGATAACTAGCTCAAGGCCACGGATTGCAAAGGGAGCTCTTAACTTGAAGTTCTCACAATGCTCGGCATATTCAGGAAAGATATGAGAAATGAACCTGTCAAAATCCTCATTGTTCCAGTCCAAGCCCCCGATTGGCTCTTGTTCAATATTACAGAAGCCATGACTTGTTCCGTTCCTGTCTGTGCACTCACGGCAGTCAAAGCATGTTAGGTTGTCTGATGAACCCCTCATGCTCTTTCGTGTGGACGATATACGCTCGTAATTTATTAGGAAGGTCGCAGATAGATATGTGAGTAGGAGTTGGTATGGATCAACGGCGAATACACAGGTCTAGTTTTGTAACATGCCCTCAATTACTACGAAACTCCCCCCTCCTACCACGATTACCTGTGTGTTCGCCACCCTTTCACAATTCATTCTAACTTCCGTGTTTCATAACGACTTAGTACAGTTTGGGTACACATCCCCTATCGTAGGTATCCCATTTCCTTTGACAACCAAACTTTATTATCCTTAAGAGAAGGAGTAGAGTGAGTGTCATGAGAGGGTACTCTGTCGAGCACATTCTGGGGGCGTTGCTTGAGCTTCGCGACTATCGTCTTTTGGAGAAACGAGTGTCATTTCTCATTATGAGTCGTGGGTGGTCACATATTGTCTGGGCACTTCGGAAGAGTAGAGAGGCTGAGGCAATCGTTCCTGACTGGAATATTGGTCTGCGTGAGGGTATCCTCAGAGATAGCTTGATCCACCTACTCAGGCTGGAGGACTTTGCAGGTCTGGATGTAGACTTTCTTGAGGAGTTTGCTACTATCGAGAGTGACTATCTCAATGATCTTCGAAAAGAAGTACATGAGCGGGCTATTGAGTTACTTTGCAAACAGACCCGTAAGCGAAACACCTTCTTCATGGATATTGAACGAATGAAAATGAATAACCTCGTGGTTTTCATTCCAGATATTCTCGATGCTCGTATCAGAGAAGTCGAAGCACTTGACTCCGACCCAGCACTTCATGAGGTCTATTCAACGTACTACGGATTCCAGATTTTGACCACCAAGGTGGACAGTATGAGTGCTGGTATTCCATCAGAGGTTCACGAACACCTCCAATCAGTTCTCACAGAACTAAGTGGTGTGAAGGAACTGCACCCAAGACAATTGAAGTTCTCGCCACTCTCGTTCCAGAATTGCTCTCCGCACCTGAAGACCCTTCTCTGGAACATGCTTCGTTTATCGCACGGTGGTATGAAGGCTAAGCTGAAGGCTCTTGAAGTCCTCGGAGACCTCGGTGACTCAAGAGTCATAGACCTCCTTCATTCCTATGTTGATGACCACAGAAATGCATTGAGGACAACCAAGGAACACCAACTCCTAGAACAGTGTATGCTCTGTCTGGGTAGGATCGGGAGTCCGCAGTCCTATGATTTTCTTAGCGAATTCACTACAGATGTTGGGGAAATTGCATTTGCAGGGATTCGTCATCCACATGTACGTCCGTGGTTCAAACGCAAGGTCGAGGAGACATATGGACACTCTCAACGTAAATTAGTGAATCTTGTTCAAGCCTTGGGAAAGACACGTTCAAGGGAGTGGCTCATATTCTACGAGTTGCTTCGTGAGCTATATAGTTCATCAAACCTCCTTGAAGAAATTCGTATTGCTGAACAGAACATTCATCCTCCCTTTGAGTTTGGATGAAGTTAGCAACACAGTTCAGTTTGTATTTCTAGTAAATGGAACTCTTCGATATCCTTGAATAGTGTTGACCTTGTCTAGTAACATCCTGACTCTCTCGTATGAATAAGACAAGTAACACAGATTAGAATTGAAGAATCTCTTTCTGCGAAGAGTGGGAAATGGTGTGTAGTGGACGATTTAAGCACAGATAATAAGGAGTCGCACCCTTCCAGTTGGCGCGCAGTACTCAAGTTCACAATAATGAACCCGAGTTGTTTCCTTGATAACCTACGAGGATACACCAGGGAAGTCTAGTTCAGGAAACACTATGTATCCAGTTCACCATAGTAAACCCCAGTTGGAAAAGCCAGCGGGAGAAGCAATCTTTTCTAAAAGAATGATCAAGCTAGGGAGTTCAAGTTGGTAACAACTCTGAACTACTCCTCATCAATATGTGATAGGAGTAATGATGCTTGTTCAATAAGACTGTGAAGTAACTCCATCAAACTCTCTTCATTTGTTGAGAGAGCTTTCTGCCAAGATGCTCTATTAAACTCACCATAGATTGTCATCTTAGCTGGTGTTTCATAAAATCTTTCATTATCAGAAAATACCTGATTCTTCAGGAATGTTCCAAGATTGAAGATTGCCGATTCAGTTGGTTCTTCTCCAAACCTGAATGTCATACCTACATCCGGAAGTTCTATCTCAAAGAATGGTCTGCTATTCATTCCACGTCTCAGCCATCTCTTGGGTCTTCTATCATAGACCTCAAATAGCTTGTAGAAATCAGACACCTCATACTTTGAGAGAAATGCATCAATTACATATTCTGACCAAGTTTCTCTTATGATTTCTATCGTGACCTTTTCTGGGTAGATCAGAATTTCAATATCAACTTCATCATGATATGGATGGCTCAATGTGATTGAATACACATCATCATCATATAATGAACATTCTACAATGTCTTCAGAATGGTCAAAGGATGAAGGCGCATATGCTCTAAGATTTTCCACAAACATCTCCGCCTGAGTATCAGACCACTCACCCATTTCTTCACTATACTCTGATTCTTCACCCAGTTCTTGAAAGAACTCTCCAGCTTGGTTGAAAATTCGCAGATTCAACCTCTGAGATGGTGGCTCAACAATCTCGTCAACCCTTGTCTTTAAGACAAGTAATAAACCAACATTCTGGAGCCTTACGCGGTCCTTGATTAGCTGTTGTAGTTCAGTACTTGAATTATAGAATAACTTCTTAGGTAATGCAAGATATGCCTTATGACAAAAGGCAAGACTACTCACACACTGGTTAATGATCTTCTGCGAGTCCCTAACTAAGTTTTTAGCCTCAATTCCAATGTATTGCGGATTACCTTCCACATCAAACTTTCTTCCAATAACATCAGTGATGTATCCCTTATCTGCACGAGTGAATTTGAAACTGGCTTCACCAACATGGAATGCTTCATCGCACCCTTCTTCATTAACTAACCACTTCTTTAGCTGGGAGTACATCTCTTTCTCTTCATCGAAATCACTAGCCACATCTACCACCAAGGACCACCGAAGATTCCCTGACGCAAAAGTGTTACTAGTGAGGATGTTTGTGGCTAAGAGTTTGTTTTATTGAAACAAGGATTCACTCGCAGCATCCAATTTACATTAATAATGGCCGACCCTCACCCTCTGGAATAGGCCAACCTATCGAAATCTGTATGAGTATAAAAGCTTCGACCAACACACAGGTACATGACGGGGCAGCTTACTCTCACTAACTTTGGTTATACAGGGCCGACCCTTGGTGCCCTCATTGACTACATTGAACCAGAAGTCAACAAACGCCCTTGGGAAACCTACAAACGTCAAGCCATCAAGGTCACTGGAACCATCAAGTCCGTCAAGACCGATACCACAAGAGATTGGGGAAGGAGAGAGATTCGCAAGGGTGGTAATCATCTCGACACTGTGAGAGGTTGTCCTGGTGGTGAAGCAAACCTTGGCCGTGGGTGCTTTGGAGATTGTTATGCAAAGGAAGCCAGCAGAAGGTTCCACAAACTTTTCGATATTCCCGTCAGCATGATACTGAAAGAGAAGCCACTGGGCAGGCAACTTGACCTTCTCGTTGGTGATTGTGTACGCAACGGTGTCACTGGAGACCCTTCAACCGACTGGCCCCTTGGAATCAAGACCATGCGCTTTACTGATCAATACGACATCACCACGATTTTCCTCACTCGCTTCTGGAAGGTTCCCGCGGATTATGAGTTTGCACAGATGGCAAAGAGCGAGGCAATCATCCACGGGTCCGTGAGTGCTCTTGATCCACAGGCACATATTGACATCATTCTTGATTCTCTTGACAGGTACGAGGAACTTGGTGGTCGCTCAATTCGTCGTGTGGTCACTGCTCCCTTCTTGGAAGATGCTCCTCTGTGGGAAACCCAAGACGACCTCATGTCCTTGAGCAATGTGCTCCAGCAACCACTACGCTTTCGCGGTACAAATCCCTTCATTCATCTCTTCGACCTGAGCAAGGTTCATGGGGTCAAGTCCAACACCACTGGGAAAATCACCAATCGCTGGCGAAGTGGCAAGAAGTTCCTGACTGCTCGATATCCAGAGAGTGCTGGTTGCCTAACCAATTGTTGGAGTTGTGGACATCAGTGCATGTTCAAGCTTGGAGGTGCTCAGTGGTGAACATTGAGACCGAACTTCTTCAACCAATCGAACTTGGACACAATCCCTCTCGAAAGCGTGCTGAGGTCTGGATTGATTTCGACGGTCCAGTAGGAATTGTAAGAAAGCGAGTTGCCCGTGTCAGGTGGAATCCCAAGAACCAGTGGAACACAGTGGACCCAGTGTACGGGTGTGTAGGTGCTCTCACGAATATGGATGAGGAAACAGGGGAGTTTTATGGCTGTCCGTGGGGGTGCTATGCTCTCTTCTCGTTCAAGAAGCTCAAGGCTGACTTCTCTACTCCCGTTCCTCAGATAATCAATGAGACCGTATTGAAGGATGATTTTCGCAGGGCAAGGAAGAGGACTCGAAGAAACTGGGTTCGGAACGGTGTCATTGGAGACCCTAGTCTTTCATGGGAAGCCACGTTGGACCTGTGCGACATTGAGCATCGGATGGATCTAACTCCCGTTGTTTTCACTCGACAGTGGCTAGACCCTAGTCGTTCTCAGGTGAAGGAGATGGTTGACTATGATGTACTTCTGCATCTCTCCATCTGTGCTATGGATTCTGATGAGTTTCTTGCTCCTCGCGAGGAGATGGTTCGCTCTTTCCTTCGACATGGAGGAAGGGTTGTGTTGCGGAACGTGACCTTTCATTTCGATGATACTACTGATGAGAGTGTGGGGTTGTGGGAGAAACAGGATAAGCTGATGCGTGGGGAATTTGGTATGTTCGGAGACCTACGACCAGAGGTTCTTGAGAATCCTGCGCGGTTGATTCGGGGAAAGAAGCAGCGGAACCCAACATGGAAGGTCTTGGGTGACTGGGCGTACTTCAAGGCTCCCACCACAAAGGACCACAAGTTCTCTCGGCATAATCACAACTGGACTGCGGGTGTGCTGTATGATCAACCAGCGTGTTGGGTGGGGTGTCGCCAATGTCCTGTGCAGTGTCTGACGAGAGATAGACAGATGACTCTTGTTGAGTTCTAATCGAGACTAAAACCAATATAGTATTACTCTTGGATGCATCATCTATCTAGCTAGAATCGAACTCTTCACTGACTTTTTTCAGGAATCTGACAAGATGTTTTGGAGGGTCTTTCACGACTCGGTCGGATAGTATGGAGATGAACCTTCTTGGTGATGGTATACCCAAGATTTTACCAATCTCGGGAAGAAGCACCTTTCCTTTACACCACGATAGAATCTCAGGATATGTGAAAGATAAACTGCTCATTGATAAAGTAGGGATGAAACTGTTGATTACATCAGACAGACGTTGTTTAGCATCGTTCTCCAATTGATTCAAATCAAGATTCTTATCTTGTAGCTCGGAACCAATATGTCTTCTCAGAGTGTGTACAAAAGACTCTCTATACAACTTTTTCTGGAGTGTTTGGTTTTGCAATCCCATATTGATTAATTGCTCAACAGGTTTTGAGGAAATTTTTTCATTACGTTTCTGGAGTTCTTCCTCAGCTGTTGATTCAAATGTATCAAATACCAAATACTGAGGTTCAAGAAACAACCCTTCCAAATCACAGGAAGCACCTGAATAACATTCAATCAAGGAGTACTGTGAGAATTCCTTCATCTCATAGTAATCTCTGTCAACGACAGCAACAGCCATTGGAACTTCCCACTGGTTGTTTATCTCATTGAGGACAATGTCCAGCTTGCTTAGGCTTGGTTTGGATGTAAGCTGAGTGGCAATTGCAGCTATTTCGAGAGAGTCCAGAAGTTTCTGGAAGAAGGAAATATCATCCTTACCTTCGACAAAGATAACTTGCCTACCCCAAGTAGCTAAGAATCCATCAGGTGTGAGCTTGCGGAAAGACTGGATCTTACTCTCGGAGTCTTTCAATAATTCAACTGAACCGGATTGTTTTCTCTCTAGATAATAGACGGTGTCATCTTCTGTTGCAGAAGAAATCACAAAAGGTGACTGGGTAGCAATCCAGATCTGTGAACCTGGACAAAGATCTCTCAACATCTCAGGTATTCGCATTGAAAGCGAGGGGTGCAGGTGCTGCTCTGGTTCATCCCAAAGTATAATGGAATTGCGAAGTTCCTTTTGAATAAGGTCAATCAACCAAACAACAATTTGAAACTCTCCACTACTCAGTTGAGTGAGTGCAATCTTCTCACCTGTGGGTGTCAGAAGAATCATATTTGGAGGATTTTCTGATTGGTCTTCAAAGGGTCCCAGAGTAATATTTGGTAGGTACTTTGCGATTGCTTTCTTAATCAGCTCGTAATGACTCTGTTCCTGAATTTGAAGGGCTAGGTCTTTTATACTATCGAGTGACGACTCTTCTTCCAATGCAAGTAAGTGCGTTTGTCGTTGTCTTCTAATGTCTGATTGTATCAATGTTCCAAATTGCCTAGGAACATCTCTGTATTTACTACGATAGCGATCTCCAGTTTTTCGATATCTTGTGAAATTCAGGTCATCATGAGAACTTCTAGTTTCAACTTCACCCGTGGCAATTGTTTTGAGTGTTTCTCCTTGTTCAGTAGAAATGAATCTATCAGGAGGTAAATACTCCAAGGTTCCTACCTTTGTTCTATCCACATTCTCCTTGTCCTGTCGATATTGCTTCATTCTGGTTCCTGTATTTTGACCCAGAGGTCGTGAGTGTACTCTCCCAGATGCCCAATCTACCTCATACCTTACAGTTTCTTCTCCAAAAGTATTTTTTTCGTAATCTGACATCTCAAATGATATCCTATATTCTCCAATTCTTGAGAACGAATCAAATACAGGTTGCTGGTTCCCCAATATTTGATTGGTTCCTGCTGCTAGCGCCCACAGAATAGTACTCTTTCCCGACCCGTTTTCTCCTGCGAGAAAAATGACTTGAGATTTCTTACTAGATTCAATTACTATCTCGAAGTCCCTGAAGCAGCGTAAATTGTTAATAGTTAAATTGCTAATCCTCATTATAGCCACTCTACGACGATTATCTTCTAGTTTCGTTCTATATCTTTGTATAAGTGTGTATCAGTTTTGTCCTCCATTTGCGTAAAAACAAGGATTCACTCTCAGCATCCAGAGTGCCTGATCCAGCATATCTTTTTCAGGAAGCCCAACGATGGTCTGACCACATATCTGGATTGTTGGGAGTGCATTAACATCTCCAACTTCTTCAGTACCACAGTCCACTTCATGGATAGAATCAACCGATAACTCATGAGCCCTCAGCATCTCCTCCAGCATCTCCCTTGCAGCAGGACAGAAGATACAGTGAGAGTTAGTGTAGAAGCGTATGCAGGCTGGACCATCCATCCACCCAAGCTCTCGACCTGGATGCTGACCTTCCTTGATCCTCACCATGGCATATCCCACACGGAAGGGTATCTTCGAGGGTGTGTTTTTGCCAGTTTTCGACACTCTGGTGTACGGGAAAGGCACATATGGAAGGGTCTCAGAAATATACTGGGTCAGGTCAGCGTATGTGTCTTTTGACCCATAACGAGATCACCATTTCGTGCTGGCGTGGCCCACCTTGATAGATGCTAGGTAGGAGAATGATGACTGAGGAAGAACCGTCATTTTGGGGACCGATATCATTCAACCCGAGCCCGTATAGTGTCAACTGGGAACGGCTTCATCAAGCGGGGAACTGCGTTAGGAAACTCTGTTTAATCTACCTAGATGTTCCAAGTGATAGACGGCGTAAGATGAAACAAGCACAGGATGATGGTTTGATACAAGCAACAATCAAACCTTCTATTCCACTAGACCAACCAAGTGCAACAGCCTTGGGTGAAGTGGGTGAACAGAGTGTTGCACAGAGTATGGTAGATGGCTTGGTTGACATATCCGATGACTTTCATCCCGAACACTGGAGAAACTACCCTGATTTTGGTGAGGTAGACTACGGAGAAAGAGAAGAAATTGAATATGACGATCCCTCACTTATAACGCCCGATGCGGAGATACACTATCTGGCAGATAGTGAATATGACTATGAACTGCTACTACCTTCTATTGAACTTGAGCATCCAAAACCTCCAATTGCTCAAGCATTGGAAAAGAGTTGGAACACCGTTTGCTCGTCGGTTGTTGCATACTTGGATATGAATCATGCCGATTATATTCTGGATCCGTTCAATGGCCTAGTCTTTACGGAAACTATGGGAATAGACGAATTACAACCCGATCTTCTTGGGTACATCTTTGATGATGTATATCAGCAAACAAGAGTTAGTTCGAGTGCGGTACTACTTCGAGGAATAGTAGACTTTCTAGCAATCACACCTGATGGGTCCATTGTCCCAATTGAGGTAAAAAACTCCGCAAGCCCATCGGGAAAAGATCGATTCCAACTATTAACATACCTGAATGCACTTAACACTGGAGGTGCCGTGTCCAAAAGACCACCTCTTAATATTCAGTTTGAAGAAATCACCCACAAATACATGAGAATCAGAAACCTATCCCGTTCAATTACATACAAAGCAGCTGAAGAGTTGGGTAACAGGTTAATGCGAATGGCCCATCGTCGAAATCTAGAGTACCAAAGTATCGCCCAACTTGAATATGAAAATGGTTTGAGGATACGGTCACTGGCCTCTGAGATTCTGAGTCAAAGCAAAGTATTCTCACTCCTTAGAGAAACTAGAGAGGGTGTCGAGTCACAATATTCCATCATGAAGAAGGCACTTATGAAACAGCATACAAAGACCTTCACAAAAGGTGCTTTGAATTCCATTAAGGAAGGGCTTCTTGTCTATCCAAGGGTAGGAGAAACGTACGTAGTAAAATCGAATGAAGTGGATTTCAAACCATTTCTACAGTCATGGATTGGTTGCGTCCTCGCAGTGAACCGTGGTGAAGCTCTTCCAATTCCTGATAATGCACCATGTGGCAGATGCGGATATAAACAGGCTTGCAAAGAGTATCATGAGAGTGAGCTTCCCGAGGTCAGACCTAAGCCTGTTCCAATCCTCTTTGAAGCAGTAGATAAGCGGATCCCAAATACAGATGTATTGACCAAGAGTAACACGAAGAGATTAGTCGAACATATCAGACACAAGAAAATGAAGCAATATATTCAGACACGTCTAGTTGAGGATGATGCTCTGGGTCTGTCCATGAAGGTTGCTAAGGACTGGAAGGGTGAGAGGGATCAAGAAATTGGTTCCCCATTCTTTGGTGTCAGCTTTGAGGTTAGACCAGTTGTTAGTTCGATTCTCACCATGAAGATTGTTGTAGCTATTGAAGACAATGATCTCTTGGGACAGAACTTACGACAATGGGGTTCTTCAAATATTGAGTCGGACGCCGCTAAGTACTATAGAAGAAGACCAAGTGCAATGTATGAGCGAGCAAATGTAGCTTTGCGATATTGGAAGGTTTGATTGAATTTGAAATAGTCGGGAGGATGAAAACAGATTGTATCTTATTGTACGCCTTCTTGGTAATCGTGAAGAACAAAAGAGATTCCACTATGATTTGCGGGAACCTATTTTGAGGCTTTTCGAAAATGGGACAATCAAAAGATTCGTTTTGACGTATCACTACAAGGGTAAGGAGAGCGATAACCTCCACCTATGTATGGACATCCCAATACTTTCTGAATGTTCAATGAAGGCGCTCATAAGCAACAAAAAACTCAAGGATATTTCGGATTACTTGACTCAAGAACTCTCTCAGACACGGATTGAGATTGGCGACTATGAACATGAGGTTCGAGATTCAACATTAGTTGACAAAGCCTCTAATGGTAGTGCAGCAGCATTGAAAATCCTAGCTGAGGGTCCCGACGGCATAGATGATTGGAAATCATTGAAAAAGAAGATTATTGCTTATTGTGGACCATTTGTTGTAGATGGGACTGATGCTGCTCATTATTGCCTTAATTCATTGGGCACAAGTAATGCTGAGGAACTTAATGTACGTGCACAATACCCCTCCATTCCATTTCTTGACAGGATGATTCATCGCCTATTCAACCGCGAGTCGTGGGTCTTGCAGTGAAATGATATGATAGATTCCTCAAAGGGTTAGCTCGGAACTTCCGAGATAGAAGGTTATCCCCCTCAGCGCGAACATACTCTCAGAAGAATCGTAGGTAGAACGCTGTGCCATATCCAGATTATTCAGAGGATGTTACATTGCCCACCTTCACATGAACACTGTATTGTCCTTTCGGTGTCACATACTTATAGATTATCAGACAGAGGCTCAGGTCCTTGAGTGCTCTGAATCCTACTAGCTTACTCATTCCTAATTTTGTTTCTGACAACAGAGCCTCTATAGGTTGAAAACCCGAAACTCCACCAGAGAGAGTCGATGTAATGCCTGACGAATGGTCAAGAAAAATGTGCATATCAAAATATGAAGGGGTAGATTCTAAAACAGCGAATTCAATTACTACCGAATGATTTTCAGAAACCTCAAACTTTAGAAAATCGAATTCATGAACCATGAGATCAGTACTCTTTAGGGCAACACCATCCAATTGCTTCTCGAGGTTTGGTAGAGTGGACTCCTCTAATATCTCGATAGAACTAGCGACTTGGTGTTTACGCCTTTCTTCGTTTCTTCTAGCTTTTTCTTCAGCTTTCCTCTTTTTTTTCTCTGCCCTTACCTCAGCCTCTAACTTTTCGTTCTCCCGTTTAATTCGCTTCATTTCTTTCCTGATAACCTGTGCCATGTCACCAGCCCTATGCTTTCTTGTTCTGTACTTGAATGTCACAACATTCTGAGCTGTTTTTACTTTCAGTATTAGAGTGATATCCTTTCTACTACAACGTTCGATTTTTTGGTATTCATAGGAGTGTAGATACTCTCGCGAGGTCCTGAACTTTCCCGTTATTCTGAGAAAAATAACACCCTTCTGAGTCAGGACTAATTCTCCACGGATATCCTCCTCTGCTGATTGCTGAAAATCACACTGCTCAGAAGCGATGATATCTTCTCCATCCAAACCATCATAATTCGACACTTACTCCCCTCCTTTGTAATTCTCTTTGATCATTGAGATTGGAATCAATTGTATATGAAATGATGATGCCCTTACTGCAAGTCGAAGGTTGTCAGAAAATCCTTCAGCAACAATTATTCCTCTTGGGGGTGTATTTGGTTGATACTTCAGGTCAATCCATGAAAGATAACGAAGTATCTGACCCACGACTACATCATCGGCTACATCTTTTTTCAACTCCACCACAACCTTGGCACCATCTGAACCCTCCATCAAGAGGTCAATTCGACCATCAGCTGCTTGTACTTGACGCCCAAGTAACTTGTACCCGAATCCAAGAACTTCCGGTTGTCGCTCGATCATGTCCTCCAATTGTTTCTCGCTCCCATCATAACCTGCATCACTTACAGGTGGAATTATGTAATCTGGAGTGACTGAAACTGAGGACACATCCCACAAATGGACTTGCTTATCTGATATCCATGCAAGGTACCTTCCATCAGGACTCCAATGAATACTATTTTGCTGCATGCTACTCCCTGATAAGTCACCTAGGTCGAATGATTTCAATTTATGACCCTGCTTTGTGCTCCAGAAAATCAATTCATTCGATGATGAGATCCCTGCGATAATTGTACCATTAGGATTCCAACAGATGGCTGAAAGAGTACCCGAACTCACCGAATCGTCTCTATTCACAGGGAGGAAATCATCTACCTTGATGATCCTAACTCTAGTTCCTTTCTGAGTATTTAGAATGATGATTCTCTCCTGAAAGAGTGTCTTGCTCCTCCTAAACATAGAGGTTTTAGGCCAGCCACCCTTCGGATTCTCTCTGCGGTTACCGCCCCACCTCACTCCCGTTCTTCTACTCACTCTCTCTTCACTCCCTCTCATGTTTTTGTACATAGATAAGAACAGAGATCCTATCTCCCACGGGACTCCATTGCACACTTTTAATATTGGGTTGCATTGATGAATAAGTTGGAAGTTCAATCGAGCCCATTAGGGAAGAGGTGCTTACATCAATGATAGAAACAGTGCTATTACCACTAAGTTGTGTTATCCACTTGTTATCATGACTCAAAGCAGATGTTGGTCCTACTTCAGGAAATATAAGATTGACCGGAGAGGGTTTATTGGGTTTCCACTCATTCGAATCAAATTCCCAAAGTATTTGGTTACTCTCTGATTGTGTAACAATTTCCGTTTTACTTAACCACATAATCCTTCTTATATTTCGGTCCCCTTCAATGATACTTGTTCTCTTGAGCGACTTCATATTCCATATATTGACCCTATCATTTCTAGGATGTTGTTTTCCAGATACACCCTCAGATATCACAATTGCAAGATACTGATTATCTGAACTCCATGCAAACGTCTTCAGTGAACCTGAATTTGTGAATTCAAAGGACCCAAGATATTTGACCAATTTACACTCCTCCGCCTACATAATACAGTGAAACTCACTATATAATAATAATGAGATAGACTTCTTTGGAAACTAATTCTTAGCTCGCTCTTTCCGAGATAGAAGATTAAGCCACTCAGCGCAAACATACTCACATAAGAATCGTAGGTAGAACGCCGTGCCAGATCAATCATCAGAAACTACGCTGAGTCAGTGGAAGGGGAAGACCCTCGCTGGGTGGGAAGAGATACGTCAGGCTCTTGTCTTTGTGGACAGTCTTCCAGAGGAGCAGCGCAATGGTGCAAGGGTCGAGGTCTATGAGTACAGTAAGAAGTCTAGTGTGAAGGTGAGTTTCACTTCGTTGCAGGAGTTGGATGAGTGGTTGAAGATGCGCTTTCGGAAGCAATTGCTCAAGGGTGAGGATGGAGTTCCATCGAGGAAACTGGATGTGCTCAGTGAGGTTCATGGACAAGTTGTGATGACTTAGGTTAACACAGACAACAAAACCTTATACAGAGCTTCTATTCAAAATCGTTGGGACTGCCGTGCCATCAAGACGCCACTTGACCATATTGTGGTGGGAGCATGAGAAAATATCGAGTCGCAGTTGCTACTTTATTTGTAGCGATGCTGTTTGTCATATCAGGTGTTATCACTAACACAAGTGCTGTATCAATAACAAATTCAACCTTCAGTCCAAAGATTGTTCAAGTTGACCGTGATGTTCTATTCACATTTAGTAAGCCCTGGAGTATCTCTAATGTTGAGAATCCAACGGATATTGCATCTCGCTCAGCTGTTTCTGTGATGAATGAGATTGAATCAATCGTTCCTGAAGATGTTAGCATTATCGAGTCTATTCCTCTGTACTATACCGAGATGACCGTTGAGATAACCCAACTCCATGTGATTGAAGATAGGGACATAGGCTCAGGAGAGGTCTATCTCAGAACTACACTGAACAGCTACTATGAATCCCTTCATGATAATGGAGGGGGTTGCTACATAGTTAATGATGGTGACTATGTCACAACTACCATCTCGATCATCCAACCGCTTCACAGTCTTGATGGACATTTCAGTGTGGAAATACATGGATGGGAATCGGATTTTGATGCTGATGACTACATGGGTGGCGAACTTCTCTACTTCGACCTGACAGATCTTGCCGATGGTTCAATATCAAACTGGTGGGCTTTGGATGATTATCCTTCAATTGGTGGGAACTATGATATCCAACTTGAGGTCTACGTCACAGTGACCTTCAGTAATACTGAACTACAGTCGTATCCTGAAGACTATGAACCAATTCCCTACAATGGTGCAACCCTTCTTGCGATGGCCTACATGCCCGATGTCTATTATGATACCTTTGACAAGGGGAATGCTCCAGAGATAGACTGCGTCTACTATCAGGTGTATTATGGGTACGATTCTGCAATTGATGATTATAGCTATCTCATCTATTACATGTTCTACTATCCCTATGAAACAGATAACTTTGGAACATTGTTTGGTCATTACTATGACTATGAACCTTATCTGGTCTATATCAGAGATATCGGTGATACGCCATATCGGATTGTCTATAGGGATGTGGGTCAGTACACTCTCCCTCCAAAGGTCATCATTCAAGACTACTACGAGCCTTCATCATCCGGTTCTATCGGAGTTGAAACCTCTGGTGAGCTACGTCCTCTCCTCGGTGATGATACCATAGTAGATTATGAGTATCGGTCAACCTACTGGGATAATGCAGATGTACGGACCCTATGGAGTTACTATGGCTTACTGCCATTGTTTGAAACACCGATTATGACAATCACTAACAGCTATCATCAGATGGAACTTGGACTTGTCTTCAATCGTGTAGAGGCTGATCTGTATCCATTGGAGTCTACCTTAGTACTGATGGATGATACAGTATTGAGAACTGGATATCTCAGACTGGATGAGGCATTTGCTTCAACTGTAAACACCTACGAGGGTGTATCCCTATGGAATGGTGGGGACTACGATGTACCAACATATATGTCACTCACTCTCGATATGCTCCGAGATCCATTCCAGTTTCCGTATCTCGTTGATTGTTGGGAAGATGTGGCACATTATACCGAGTCTGCTGAAACGCAAGAACAGAGTGGATTCTCCTATGACCTCGATTTTGAACTGCAACTTGAAGTCCCTGCAACTATTTCTCTTTCGATTCCAGAGCAGGTTCAAGTCAATCAACAATATGATATCGGACTGAATGTTGCAATGCAACCTAGTGACATCATTCTACGTTTCATCTATGATATCGATATAGGGTACGATATTGATTGGTGGTTTCTTGACTTTGATAAGCATGCAACCTTTGATGGACAGTTCGAGTTCAAGATAGACCTCCAAACATTGCATGATACTCTAAGTCAGATTGAACTGGATTCTGATGGAGTAGGATATAGGTCTTTGAACAACTATATCACTGTCAACAATTTTCAGACCAGTTCAGACCTCCTTGGTACTCTAATTGATGCAGAGGTTGAGATTCATCTTCTCTCGGCACTTACTGATCTGTTGGGTGCAGTCACAGGGATTGGACCTCTCCTAGAGGTCTTGTCAATCATTCTTGATGAGGTGAACCTCGTGGCTAAACCTAAGTTATCTGGACAACTGACTGCCATTGTTTCCACAAGTAACAATGCAATAGAACTTGATACTACTGAGCTAGATTTCTCAGAAGGACAGACCTCAAAGACAATTGGAATGACTGTTGTAGGGGGTCACAGTGAGTCCGGAATAGTTCTCCAGAACATGACCTATCATATGCAATTTTCTACTGATTGGGAACTTGAATTCGATTTCACCGAGGGAATGAACCTCTTTGTTGATGATTTTGGAATCCCATTGGGTACATTTCCTGATATCACCGTTTCAAGTACTGACCACAGTATAGAGGCTAGCACTTCAACAGGCTTCGATGCTCCAATCACCATGGCACTAGAAGGTGGGGGAATTGCAGGACTTACTGGTGATACGACACTATTGTTGGCAGGTGCAATTGGTAGCGTTGGAATCATTGCAATTGTAATAGTCGTGAAGAAAAGAAATTCAGGAATAAGCTAGGATGAAAAAGCGAGAGATTGGGTATTAACTCAATCCACCTTGCCTTTTCCAAGGTCTCCATGGCTGATACGTGTGGAGCTTAGCATACCATTGCTCATACTGATAGTACTTTGAAGAAACTAAACCAGATGCATTTCCTGATGAGAATCTGAGTAACATGGACAAATCCCCCTTGACTAGTTCAGCAAGGGACTCCCGATGTTCATATCTGAGTGTACCAGAATTCGACTGCATTGACCTATGCTCCAGAAGCATATCCTCCATCACTGACTCGCGTGATGCCAACTTACGCATGAACCGCTACACTCGAAACTCGCTCCCTATCTGTCCGAACTGGTTCCTGATATTACGACTGACCAAACCTGATTTGAAGTGTGGAGAGAGCACGGTTCTAAATACTCCTTTCCTTTGCGAGATGATATCCACTCCCATTTTGGTCATGAATCGATCTTCCAGTAGTCCCACTGTAATCAACTGCTCAGGACTCTGGATTCCAAGAGCCTAGATTGTCCCAGATGATAGAGGAACCTTCGACCAGTCCATATGCTGAAACTTGGCTCGAAGGACCATAGCCTGAATCAGGGTATTCAGTCCACCAAAAGGGCGCATGAATGGTTCAGTGGTCTTCTTCATCATGACATCCTTGTCAATGATAATGACTGTCTGGACTCCAAGGTCATAAACTACAACTGTTGAGTGAATGTCTTATCTCTCATATGTATCATTAACCGGTTTGATTGAATCTTGATAGTCGTCAAGTTCTCTGCGCCATTCGTATTTCAGAGTTAGCAATTGACCAAGATAATCTTGAGGTTCATGGCTAAACTCAACTTGCTCTAAGAATGATTGGAATCTATCCTCCAATTTTAATAATTCTGGATTAATATAATGAAGGAAGCATGCCCTTAGATTTCCCAGATTCAATATACCATCTCGAATTGAATTATGGTCTTTTTGAGTAAGTATTCTCCGTCGATGAACAACATCATTGCGAAGTCTCCATAACCGTACAGTACCACTACAGGTAACTTTTGCCCAAGAATCAGCAGGGTATGGAAAGTTTGGAATTTGTGAAACATAGTTTTTCACAAGACTAACTTGCTCCATAACCCATTTCGGCATCCTTATTTTCTTGAGTCTAGACTTCGAAAGCCCCTTAGCTGTTATGTACTCATACACAAGAGATTCTAGAGTCTGTGAGGCACTCAGGAGTGCTTCCTGATATCGTTGCTCTCGCTCATGATTCAATGTCTTGATCCATTGCAATTGGTGAAAGGAAGGTGTGTCCAAATTCTTCAAAGTTTCATGAAATGAAACTAACCTTTCGTCATCTCTAACTCGATGCAAAGGAAATGGTAGGTTAGCCATACGCAGATCAGGCGAAAATGTAGTCGGAAATGAGTAATGCGCCCCATCCTTTTCAACATTGATAACAACCCGAACCATTGTTTCGTAGGAACTGACACGACGCACTTCTGTGGCGTTTCTGTTCACACTGATCAATGAGCAATAGTAATCAATGAAAGAATTGATTTGCCTTAGGGTGTTGTACATATGTTGACCTGCACCACGACCTAATTCACGTAGCTGTTCTTTCCAGCTTTCTGTACCAGGTTCTGCGGTAATGCGCCCCTTAGGGGGAATGTGGACGACGTTAGAAACAATAGTGGTCTTCATCTTCCTTTTGTGGTAGTATTGTGCATTTCCCTCAGTAATCTCATCTAGATATTCATCATCTGAAACCTGTATTTCGTCCACTACGAATTCTAATTGGTGTGTTAGAGGCCCATCAACAAGATTGGCAACTGATACTAACCAAAGATCATTGCGAATCGATATTTTCTGGCGATCAGGGAATGTATATTCTCCTGACTTAATTGGAATCCAAAATGGAAGCTCAATTGATTGTACTGATGTTATTTTGTGTGAATAATCAAATGGTGCTATACTTGGCATACGAAATCCCCTCATATGACTGAATCACTACACTGAGCCTTCAGCTGTGATGATTCTATACCCAAGTGAATACTTTTCAATTCTTTTAGAGCCTAATTCCAACGTTCTTGTTCTTTCATCATTCATACTCTCCTTATTCTCCAACTGGAATGTGAGAAAGTGGCGTTAGGGATGAAACTTGAATCAGACCCCAACTCCTCTTCATGGAAACATAGTAGTTTCTTCTTTATCCGGTGAGAGAGATTGATACGCAAAGTTCCCGTTTTTGGAACAAGTCCATCTGGCCAAGCAAGACTCAGCGGGATTCTTCCTTTGTATAGACTCCCTAACAAGATTGGTCCTGAATCCTCAATTTCATAGGTTTTAATTGCTCCAACCTCTAATTTCGATAAGCCGGATTTCTGATGGATTACTTTCATATTTCCCGATGGATTCTTGTGGGACACCTGAAACCTAGTAGTACCTGGTCCTTTATGGAATACTTCAGGGCACTCATAGTCGATGTAGAGGTCACTCGCCTCTAACCAAACTTTCTGAATTCTTGAATAAGTTTATCTTTTCTCATTTGAAATAATGATTCAGGGAAGTTTGGTTTAGTTAGAGATTTTGGAAGTGATTTGAGATTACCAAGAAAACAGAATGGTCAGATATGGCGCGGAGGATACTTGATAACATTATACCCATGCAATTTCCATTTCTAGTGGGCATGATGGTATGGAGTATTTTGGGTTTGCCAATCATATCAGGGTATTGGAGTGTGATTGCAATCACATTAGGATTGATATTCCCCCTCATACTATCAATTCTTTTGTCCACTGGAAGGTTACCATATCAATTTGTTGAGTTCTTCAGGAGAAATGGCTATCTAGTTTTAGTAATTGTTTTTATTATACTAGGAATTTTACTATCTCCCCAATGGGCTCTAACACTGTTCTTTTTACTATCTTCATCAGGGATTGAATATGCGGATGCGATAATAGGTACGACATCTGTTGCTATGTTTGGAGCGTTGATTGTGATAGCTTCTGGTATTCACTCAAGATCGAAAGAAAGCATAGATATTGGAAATCAGATTGGGCTACACTATGCTGTGTGCATGATCGCAAAGATACCTTTGAGAGATGTCCGAAGACGTATTCGCCACGGATATGGTTCTTCTAGAGATAGGATATTCCAAAATGATCTCAAGTATTCAGAGATTCAAACTCAGGTGACTTTGGGACTTATCCTCTTTTCAGCAATCCTGGCACTCTATCTCTTCTTGCTTAATTCATTGAATCCAGCTATATACGAGCAAGTACGATACCTTGGAGTTCTCCTTATCTTTTCTCCAATCCTACCCTTTCATTACTGGGCATTGAAATCTGATTATGGTAGTTGGAAGCGATTCTGGATTACTTATTGGATATTCACTCGAAACTCACTGTTGCCTGATAGTTCTATAGTAGACGGACTTCCACGATTACCTCGGCCAATCAGAGTCGGATCATCAACAAATGAAAGAGAAGATTTTCGTAAAGAAGCATTATTGATACTCCCAGAACTTACATTGAGTAAGGATGCTTCATTTGAGGAGTTGGAATGGGCATACTGGTATATTCGAACTAAGAAAAATATCAAACACTTCTCTGAACAAGATTGCATGGTAATCAAATCACATCCTATTCTGACAGACTTGGTTAATGATTTCGAGAAGATTCCCAAAGAATACAATCAGGATTCATTTGCGTCACTTGTAAGGAGATACTTGCTGCTAGATTTGATTAGTATTGCTCGATATTCTACCTCCATCTTTGATAATATGACCTCACTAAATGAATGGTTCCAAAATTATAGGGGTACAACAGAGGGTATTCAATGTTACGAGTTATCTGTCCGAGAGATACAATCGCTTCGTGATCTGCCTGAGTGGCCAGTTCCAAGTACAATAAAATGGTTAATCGGATTCTCATTACTACTGCTTACTCTGATTCCCTACATAGTATCGGTTTTGTCAGTGCTATAACATCCTATTGATTCTTAGAAAAGTTGCAGACATTTCTCCTGATATGTGTTTTAGATAACAATCTGCCAGTTCTCTTCTTGCATTTTCAGACCCATTCTAAGAAATTTCCCATCCGAACCACAGTTGCGTGTGTGTTTGTCAACACCCAAAGAAAAGAGTGAAACTTACTAGAATTCTAATCTAGATTAGAACCTTCAGCTTGAATGATTTATTAACAAGGTCAGAGATAGATAGGTGTGTAGGAGTTGGTATGGATCAACGGCGAATGCACAGTCTAGTTTTTCGTTACATGCCCTCAATTACGAAACGAAACTCCCCCCTCCTACCACGATTAACT